>Ga0209809_1000086_pt1 | contig 84871 bp, 73 predicted proteins | sample YNPMSTMetaG_FD_186172 | JGI IMG/M metagenome (GOLD analysis project Ga0209809, IMG submission 186172) | Anoxygenic and chlorotrophic microbial mat microbial communities from Yellowstone National Park, USA - YNP MS-T MetaG (SPAdes) (version 2) ...
TTACGATCCGTACACGCCATAATTCACTGAAAAAAAAAAGACGATTCTGTCGGTGCAGTCGTCCAGGTTCCTCTCAGGTACCCTACGCCCCCTCAGCCCGCCTTGGCCACGTCCCGGTGGGTGGTCTTGACCTTGTAGCCGGCTCGGGCCAGCCGCTTGCGGATCTCCTCGGCGATGGCCACGGAACGGTGCTGCCCGCCCGTGCAGCCGAAGGCGATGGTCAGGTAGCTCTTGCCCTCCTCGATGTAGTGCGGCAGCAGATAAATGAGCAGATCAGAAATCCGCTCGATGAATTCCATGGTCTGCGGGAAGGAGCGGATGTAGCGCGCTACCTGGGGATGGCGGCCACTGAGCTTGCGGTACTGCGGGACATAGTTGGGATTGGGCAGGAAGCGGACGTCGAACACGAGGTCGCTATCGGGCGGCACGCCATACCGGTAGCCGAAGCTGGTGATGTAGATCATGATGCGCGACTGATCGCGGCCTCCCCCGAAGGTCTCTTCGATGACCTCGCGCAGCTCGTGGACGTTGAACTTGGACGTGTTGATGACGTGGTCGGCCAGCTCACGGATGGGCGCCAGGAGTTTGCGCTCCTCCTGGATGTTGCGGGCCACGGAACGGCTGGTGCCCAGCGGGTGCGGGCGGCGGGTCTCGCTGAACCTCCGGATCAGTGTGGCGTCGTCAGCTTCCAGGAACAACAGACGGGTGGGAATCCGGCGCTTGATCCGCTTGTAAATGGCGGGAAAGCGCTGCAAGCCTTCGCGCTCGCGGATGTCAACCACGAGAGCCGCGGCGCGGATGTTGGGCGAGTCGCGCGTCAATTCGGCGAACTTGGGAATCAACTCGATGGGCAGGTTGTCCACCGAATAGTGACCCAAGTCCTCCAGGCACTTGAGGACGGTGCCCTTGCCGGAGCCGCTGAGGCCGGTGATCACAACCAGCTCCGGCGGGCGGCCGCGGCGTCCGCGGCGGTTGGTCTTGCTCGTGGACTCCTTCGCGTCCTGGCCAGCAGTTGGGCTCACGCCTGGATCAGATCGAAGCTGCCGTCCCGGCGGCGGATCAGCACGGAGAAGCGGTCGGTTTCGGCATCGCGAAAGACGAGGTAGTCGCGATCCTGGTCGTCTATTTCGAGCAAGGCCTCTTCCAGGCTCAGGGGCTTGCGCCCGGCATGATTGTCAATGACGCGGACCATCGGCCTGCTGTCGGTATCTTCCGGTTCGAGGATCTCCCCGGGTTGCCCGGCCTCTCGCCCGGTGGCGGTCCACTCCTGCCTGGGGATGCGCTTGAGGTCGCGCCCTTTCTCGCGCAGTTTCTGGATTTGTTTTTCCAGCTTTTCGATCGCCTGGTGAATGGCCGTGAAGTCGTCGGCGCCGCAGCCGGCGCCCACGAGGTTGTGGTCGTGGAAGCGAACGGTGATTTCCGCGTTGTGCACGTGGCGCTCGGTGCGAAGGATCACGTGGGCTTCGCGCTCGCCCTGTCTCATGTCGAGCATGCGGGCGAGCCTGGCGAACTTGCCTTCCAACTTGCGTTCCTGTGCGGGGCTTAGCTCCTGAGTCTTGCCTGTGTAGTGAACCTTCATGCTCCCTCCCCGGTTGAAGTTGCGGCGCGCCGCGCGCCGGCGGCGTCAGCCGCGCCGTCGCCTCTGATGCGTCGAGGGAATCTTCAGGTCCTCGCGATACTTGGCGACAGTCCGGCGCGTTACATGGATTCCTTTGGCCTTGAGCATGGCTGCGATCTGCTCGTCGGTGAGCGGGTGCGCGGGATCCTCTTCCTCGATCATTTTCTTGACCATCCGTTTCAAGGTCAACAACGGGATGGCCGCGCCCGAAGGTCCCTGCACCGGCTCGGAGAAAAAGTACCGCAGCTCGAAAACGCCTTGCGGCGTGTGAGCGTACTTGTTGGCTACGGCCCGGCTCACGGTAGAAGGATGCACGCCGATTTCTTCGGCCACGTCCTTGATCATCATCGGCCGCAAGTGGTCCAGGCCGTAGTCCAGGAAATCCCGCTGCCGGCGCACGATCGCTTCACAGACCCGCAGAATGGTCTGCTTGCGCTGCTCGATGTTCTTCATCAATTGCAAGGCCGCGGTGAAACGTTCCTTGATGTAGTTGCGAACCTCGCGGTCGGGTTCCTGCGAGCGGTCCAGCAGCCTCCGGTAGTGGGAGTTCAGGCGGAGCTGGGGCAGGTCGTCATCGTTGAGCTGGACGAGGTACTGGTCGCCCTCCTTGGAAATGTAAACATCGGGTTCGATTTGCCTGGCGCCGGGTCCGGAATAACGCAGCCCGGGCCGCGGATCGAGGCTTTGAATCACTCGGAGCGCGATCTCGATGTGTTCCAGGGGGCGGTGCAAGATTTTGGCGAGTTCGCGCGGCTGGCGCTTTTCCAACAGCTTCAGATGGTCCGCCACGATCTGCCAGGCGACTCCGCCCTCGCCGTTGCGGCTCTTGAGCTGGAGCAGCAGGCACTCGCGAAGATCCCGCGCTCCCACCCCCGCCGGATCCAAGGACTGCACCACGCGCAGGGCCGCTTCCACGTCCTCGAGCTTGTGCTCGCCGCTGGAGGCGATCTCCTCGAGCGTCGCGGTCAGGTAACCGTTCTCGTCGAGATTGCCGATGATCGAATCGGCGGCGTCGTGCACGGCCTCCTCCAGCGGCATCATGCTCAACTGGGCACGCAGGTGATCGGTCAGCGTGACGGGCTGGGACAGATAGCTCTCCAGCGAGGGGCGTTCCACCGTCTCCGCGGCCGGGGCGCGGTAGCCGGGGTCCAGGTACTCCTCGAAGAACGAGCCGAAGTCAATCTCTTCAAACGGATCAGGGTGGGGCGACTGGGCGAGGGTATCCAGCTCGGCCCCTTCGGAGTCCGTGGTCACGCCCTCCACCTCGTCGGCAAAGTCCTCCGCAGCGGCCTGCTCGGTGGTCTCCGTGGCGTCGAGCAGGGCCTGGTCACTGGGCGGTGTCCGCTCGTCTTCGGCTTCGAGAAGCGCCTGAACCTCCCCCGGGCTGAGCTCTTCGGCGCCATCTTCGGTGGCCTCTTCCAGCACCGGGTTCTTCGCGATCTCCTGCTGGATCAGATCCTTCAACTCCAGCCGGTTCAGTTGCAGCACCGCCACCATCTGCATGAGGCTGGGCGTCAGGATCTGCTTTTGCGCGACCTTGAGCTGGAGCTTGGGCGACAGCAAGCTCATCTGGCTTCATGATAACAGAGGCCGCGCGGAAGGGAGCTAGGGGAAACGCCGCAGGCCGCCGATGGGCGGTTGACGTCGGCCCCGCATCCCTGTGGGGTCACCACCCTTATACTAGTTAGGCCATGACGCGAAGATCCCTACTCGGAACTCTCGCCGGCTCGTCTCTGGCCTGGCTGCCGGGACGGGCCCAGACACGGACTCTCAAAGGCCGCATCAAGCAAGCCGCCACCCGGGGCTGCTTCGGCAAGGGCATGAGTCTGGAAGATATCTGCCGCGAAGCCGCGCGCCTGGGTTTGAAGGGATTGGATCTGATTCCGCACGAGCAATGGCCCGTGCTGAAGAAATACGGCCTCATCCCCACGATGGCGCCGGCGGCGGGCCATTCGCTCACCGATGGCATCAACCGTCGCGAGGCCCACGACAAGATCGAACCGGCGTTCCGCCAGATGATTGACCGGGCGGCTGCCTTCGGGGCTCCCAACGTGATCGCCTTGTCGGGCAACCGGCGCGGCATGTCCGATGAGGAGGGCATCGACAATTGCGTGGCCTTCCTGAACCGGGTCAAAGCCCAGGCGGAGGACAAAGGGGTCACCATCTGCCTGGAACTGCTGAACAGCAAAGTGAACCACCCCGACTACCAGTGCGATCGCACGGCCTGGGGCGTCGAGGTGGTCAAGCGGGTCAACTCGCCCCGCGTCAAACTGCTTTACGACATCTATCACATGCAGATCATGGAGGGCGATATCATACGCACGATCCGCAATAACATCCAATGGATCGGGCACTTTCACACCGCCGGCAACCCCGGCCGGAACGAGCCGGACGAAACCCAAGAGCTGAACTACCGCGCCATCGCCCTGGCCATCGCCGAGCTGAACTTCCCGGGTTATGTGGCGCACGAATACAGCCCGGTCCGCGATCCGATCAAGTCGCTGGAGCGCGTGGTGGAGATTTTCGACGTGTGATTTGACGGCGGGCCGCGCAAGTTGATAATCTCGATCTAGATATCCTACAAACTCGCGGCCACTTATGCAAATTTCTCAGAAGGGAATCTACGCCGTCGAGGCGGTCTTCGATCTGGCCGAGCGCAACAGTCCCGAGCCCGTGCGCATTGCCGACATCGCCCGGCGGCGGAACATCCCGCAGAAATTCCTCGAGATCATTCTTGCCAGCCTCAAGCAAGCGGGCCTGGTGGACTCGCGGCGGGGGGCGGAAGGGGGTTATCTGTTGGTCCGGTCGCCGCGGGAGATCACGGTGGGTGAGGTTCTGCGCGTCATCGAGGGATCCAGCGGTCTGAGGTTGAGCAGCCGGGAGGAAGAGGGGCCGCTCAGCGATCTGTGGCGGCAGGTGGACGAAGCGGTCACGTCGGTGCTCGACCGGACGACCTTCGCGGATCTGGTCCATGCGTGGCGGGACAAGCAGGCGCAAGCGGCGCCTTACTGGGAAATTTGAGGGAGATTGGCAACGGGGGGCGATACTGCTCATGATTTTCGAGGACAATTCGCTGAGCATCGGCCGAACGCCTCTGGTGCGGTTGAACCGAATCCCGGCAGGGCTGCCTGTGTTGATGCTGGCAAAGATCGAGGGGCGCAATCCCGGCTATTCGGTCAAGTGCCGCATCGGCGCCGCCATGATCTGGGACCTGGAGCGGCGCGGGCGGCTCGGTCCCGGCAAGGAAATTATCGAGCCCACCAGCGGGAACACAGGCATCGCGCTGGCTTTCGTGGCCGCTGCCCGTGGCTACCCGATCACGCTCACCATGCCCGAGTCCATGTCGGTAGAGCGCCGCAAGGTGCTCAAGGCGTTCGGGGCCAAGCTGGTTTTGACCGACGCCTCTCTGGGCATGCGCGGCGCGGTCCAGAAGGCGGAAGAAATCGTGGCTTCGGATCCGGACCGCTACGTGATGCCGCAGCAATTCAAGAATCCCGCCAATCCCGAGATCCACTTCCGCACCACGGGGCCGGAGATCTGGGAGGATACCGAGGGACGCGTAGACGTTTTGGTGGCCGGCATCGGTACGGGCGGCACCATCACGGGAGTCTCGCGTTACATCAAGCAGGTCAAGGGCAAGAAGATCATCTCGGTGGGCGTGGAGCCCGCCGCCAGCCCGGTCATCACGCAGACCCTGCGAGGGGAGCCGATCTGTCCCGGCCCGCACAAGATCCAAGGCATCGGCGCGGGGTTCATTCCCGAAGTCCTGGATCTCTCGATGGTGGATCGAGTCGAACAGGTCACCAACGAAGAAGCCATGGAGATGGCGCGGCGGCTGGCTTGTGAAGAGGGGATCCTGTCCGGGATCTCGTGCGGCGCTGCCGTCGCTGCCGCCGTGCGACTGGCGCGTGAGCCCGAGTTCCACGGCAAGACGATGGTCGTCATCCTGCCCGATTCCGGCGAGCGCTACCTCAGCACGCCCCTGTTCGACGGCCTGGGGGTGTGAGCGCCTTCAACGGCCGAGCGCTGTGCTAGTGTATCTAGGGTGGGTGGTGCCGCCGCTACTCCCTGCTGATCGAAAGGTCTGATGGCGCAGCAACCGAAGGAGGACTACAAGGACGCGCACGAACGGCACTGGGAGGATGCCGAGTACCTTTTCGGGGACGGGCGGCTCGGCAACGCCGACCATCTTTACGGGCTGAGCGCTGAATGTGCCTTGAAGGCCATCTTGGCTGGGACCAAGTTTTCGGGCCCTGGGTTGCCTGGCGAATACCGGATACACATAGACAAGCTCTGGGAACGGTTTCGCAGCCTCGCCGAAGATCGCTACCTTTCGCGCTACGCGGCAAGCTTACCGCAAGATAATCCCTTCAGCGACTGGCAGATTTCACAGCGCTACTGCAACAGGACCATCTTTGTCCAACGTACAGTCGAGAATCATCGTGGTGCGGCGCAGGATGTCAGAAAGCTTCTCCGTGACTTCTTGTACGATGAAGCGCCGCCGGAGTCGCCGGGCGAAGAAGATCAATTCACCTTTGATTTGAACGAGGAAGATGCCCCCCATTGGCCCCTCGAGATCTGCTGGCACCGCGGCGTGCCCGATGCGCAGACCGTGGCTGAGTTACCGAGGCAGACGGAGCAGGAGGCCTTCGCGCCCTTCCTGGAAGGCTTCGACGATCTGATGGCCGAGCAGAGGTAGAGATCATGCCAGGCGGAGAGCAGGCTCCTCTCGCGCCCGAGCAACTGGGCGAACTGATTTCGAACGCTCTTCCCGAGCGTCGGGATGCTTCCGGCCCGATCAACCCGGCATTTGTTTACTTGCCCGCCTCTCACTTGAAGGCTCTCCGACCCGATTCGGTCTTGATCTCGGGCATGCGGGGCGCGGGCAAGAGCTTCTGGTGGAACGCCCTCCAAGATGAGACGGTGCGGCGTCTCCTCCACGAGGTGGACCCAAAGGTCCAGATCGAAGAGCGGACCCAGGTGGCGGTCGGTTTCGGGGAGCAGTCCAACATCGAGTTGTATCCCAACGCTGGTGTTCTTGCCGACCTTCTCGGTCTTGGGTTGCCTCCCCGCATGATCTGGCGCACGGTGGTGGTACGGCACCACGTTCCGGAGGGCCACGAACTAAAGGCGGCGGACACCTGGAAGGACCGCGTCGGTTGGGTCCAGGCTCACCCGGAGGAGACTGCGAAGTTATTGGAGCAAAGAGATCGCGAGCTGGAGCAGCGCTCGACCTGGCATATTACGCTGTTCGATGCCCTGGATCGCAGTGCCTCCGACTGGCACACGATGGACTCATTGACCCGTGGCCTGCTTCAGGTTGCGCTCGATTTCCGCTCCTACCGCCGGATCCGCGTGAAATGCTTCCTGCGAGAAGACCAGTTGGACGAGGGCCGCGTCGGCGGCTTCCCCGACGCCTCCAAAGTTCTCGGTTCGAGAATCGAGCTGACTTGGGAGCGCGAGGACCTCTACGGGATGCTCTGGCAGTACATGGCAAACGCCCCCGGACCCGCAGCCGGGCGTTTTCGCCGGATGGCTGAAGGAATCTTCAGGAAGCCGTTCGAGGAGGTGACAGCGACGGGTGATTCCTTTGGCGGTTTCTATCGCGTTCCGCCCGTTGAGGCTGAGTTGCACAAAGAGCTGTTCGAGAAAATCGCCGGCCAATGGATGGGTCGTGGCCCGAAGCGCGGGCGCACGTACACCTGGATCCCCAATCACCTGGCGGATGCCCGGCAACGCACCAGTCCGCGCTCATTCCTGGTTGCGCTGAGGACAGCGGCTGAGGACAGCGACCGGCGGTACCCACGGCATGAGCGCGCCCTCCACTACGAAAGCATCAAGGCCGGCGTTCGGGAGGCCTCGAAAGTGCGGGTCCTGGAGCTGGGGGAGGACTATCCCTGGGTGGAGGTGTTCATGAAAGCGCTTTCTGGCCTCACCGTGCCTTGCGATTTCCGCCAGGTAAAGAAGCGTTGGGAACAAACGTCTGCCTTCGCGGAGGCGCGCAAGCTTTGCGGTCAAGCGAAATCCCCGCTCCCTCCTTCACGATTGGACGAAGGCCCGGAAGGCGTCCGTAAAGACTTGGAGGATCTCGGCGTCTTCCAGCGCTTGAGCGACGGGCGCGTCAACATACCGGACGTTTTCCGCATCGGTTACGGCTTGGGCCGCAGGGGAGGCGTCCGCCCCTGATCAAGCTAGGCGCCGCCCCTCACCGCACCAGCGGGGTGAGTGTGATCTTGCGGAACTCGACCACTCCGTGGTCGCCCTGCAACAGGATCGGTCCCGGCTCGGCCTCGTGAGGATCCACGGCGATCGCTGTGAGGCCTTCGATTTCGCGGTTGTCAATAATCTTGACCCCGTTCAGCACCACCGTCACCATGCGTCCGATCAACCGGATATCGAAGGTCTGCCACTCGCCCGCGGGTTTGCTGGCGTTCACGCCGGGCAGAATGCGGCTATAGATGGCCCCGTTGGAATGACCGGAGACCGACCGGCCGTAGTCCTCCAGGATCTGGACTTCGTAACGGCCCCGCAGCCCGATGCCCGAGTTGGACTTCGGACCCACCCGATATTCCACGTGCAGATCGAAGTTCCAGAATTTAGCTTCGGTCATCAGGTTGGGCGCCGGCGCCTCGTTGACCAGGATGCCGTCTTTGACCATCCAGCGCACCTCGCCGGGTCGCCCGATCGGGATCCAGCCGCTCAGATCCTTGCCGTTGAATAGCTCGATGGGCTGGCCGGGTCGCCACGTGCCATCGTCCCGATCGTTGATCACGGGAGCGCGTTCGCCCACCCAGGACACGGCCGGCTGGCCCGGCAAGCGGAACAGGCCCACCAGCTTGTCGTCCTTCAGCCGCGCTGTCCATACGCCGCGGGCCTGCCGGGCCTTGTTGCCGATGCGCCACTTGCGCTCGAACTCGAAGCGCAGCTCTCCCTTGCGGAGGCTCAGTTTGGGGATGTCGTCGAGCTGGCCGCCGGGAGCTCCGACGAATTTGCCTTTCAGTTCGGGGGTACCGGCGCCCGTGATTTCCAGCCACCAGGCGCGGCGCATGCCGGATGGCTGGATGTTCCATCTTCCGTTGAATGCCTCATCGCCGGTCGCGTACAGCGCGGATGCCGCCATCAAGCAAAGAATTCCGGTACGCATCGCGGTTCACTTTAACACAATTGCGCGGCGCGATCAGAGCACCAGGGTGGCCAGCTCGACCGCCGAGCGCACGCCCTCGACGACCACGATGCCGCTGTCGCTGACGTGGTAGCGCTTGCGGTCCTCCTCGAGGTCGTAGCCGATGCAGGTATCCGGCGGCACGTGCACGTTCTTGTCCAGGATGGCACGGCGGATACGCGCCCGGCGGCCGATGTCGCAGTTGTCGAAGACGATGGATTCCTCCACCAGAGCACCCGAATGGATGCGCACGCCGCGGCCGATCACTGAGTTGCGCACGGTGCCGCCCGAAAGGATGCTGCCGCCGGAAACGACGGAGTCAATGGCCTGGCCGCGGCGCCCGTCTTCGTCGAACACAAACTTGGCCGGCGGGGTGGCGTAACTGGCGGTGCGCAGCGGCCACTGCCGGTTGTAGAGATTGAGCGCCGGGTCCACCGCCCTCAAGTCCATGTTGGCTTCGTAGTAGGCTTCGATGGTGCCCACGTCGCGCCAGTAATTGGGTTTGCCGGGCGGCTCGCCGGGGATGCGGTTGGTCTCGAAGTTGTACGCGTACAGGGCGCAGCGGCCGACCATGGAAGGGAGAATGTCGCGGCCGAAATCGTGCGTGCTTGCTTCATCGGCGGCGTCGCGCTCCAGTTCCCGCAGCAGCGCGCGGGTGGAGAAGATGTAGTTGCCCATGGAGGCGTAGACGCGCTCGCTGTCTCCCGGCATGGTGGGCGCATCGGCCTTCTTTTCGAAGAATCCGGTGATGCGCCCGTCGGGCTCGGCTTGAATCACGCCGAATTCCGCCGCCATCTTGCGCGGTACGGGAATGGCCGCCACGGTGGCCTCGGCGCCCCGCTCGTGGTGGAATTCGATCATCTGGCGAATGTTCATGCGATAGACGTGATCGGCGCCGAAGATGGCGACCACATCGGGGTTGGATTGTTCAATCAAATTGACGTTCTGGTAAATCGCATCGGCCGTGCCCTGGTACCAGGTTTCGCCCGGCGAGCGCATCTGCGCGGGCACGGGAATGATGAAGTACTGGCTCAGCACGCCGCCGAACTGCCAGCCGTCGCGCAGGTGCTGAAGCAGGGACTGGCTGCGAAACTGCGTCAGGACATAAATCGAATAAATGCCGGAGTTCACCAGGTTGGAGAGAACGAAATCAATGATGCGGTACTTGCCGCCGAAGGGAACAGCGGGCTTGGCGCGCTCTTTGGTCAACGGATAAAGGCGAGTTCCCTTGCCCCCGGCAAGTACGAAGGCCAGTATGCGAAGCTCCATGCCGGCTCTCTCCCTGTGCGAGTTTCGACCAGCGCGAAAGGTTATTTTGCCAGCTTGCCGGGTCTCCGGCAAGAGAGGCGCCGTGGGGAGGTCCCGGCGAACGGCAGTCGTTGTCCTCAGCCGGCTTCCACGCATCGCGCGATCATCGCCAGATAAGCGACGATGCCCGCGAGGAGAATGGCGCCGGCCAGCCCCAAGGCCAGTGCGAACGAACCACTGGCGTGCGCGATGTAACCGGTGAGCGCCGGGGCCAGGATGCCGCCGAGGTTGCCTCCGAAATTCTGGATGCCGCTGACCGTGCCCACGATTCCGCGAGCACACACGGCCTGCGTCAGCGTCCAGGTGTTGGGAGAAGCCAGTCCCAGCGCAGACACGGAAAGGGTAAGCAGCCAGACGGCGGTCATTTTGTCGTGGACCAAGCCGGCGGGAACGATCGAGCAGGCCAGGCCCAGCCCCGCTGCGATGAAAGCCTTGCGGACTTTGATCTCCGGCAGGCCGCGACGCACCAGCCAGTCGCTGGCCGCGCCCGACAGCAGGATCACAACCGACATCGCCAGATAAGGGACCGAGCTGTAAAGGCCCATTTCCCGCGGCCCGAAGCCTCGCTCGACCATCAAGTACCCGGGCAGCCAGCTCACGAACAGGAACCACACGTAATCGTAGGCGCAAAAGCCCAGGAAGATGCCGAGCACCGTGCGCTGGCGCATCAGCGCGAGGCTCTGCGCCAGCGACAGGCGGGGCGCAGGCTCGCGAGGTTGGGGAGCGGCGCGGGAGGGCGCTTCCAACTGCCGGACCATCCGCCACCACGGAAACAGCCAGATCATGGGCAGCAGGCTGGTCCACAGAAAGAAGGCCTTCCAGCCGTGAGCGGCCAGAAACAGCCCGCCCGCGGCGGAAACCAAAGCCTGACCAAGGCGTACTCCGGTCAAGTAAGCGCCGGTAACCAGCCCGCGTTCCCGGGCCTGAAACCAGTTGGCGACGGCGCGGGCGCTCGCGGGAAAGGCCACCGACTGGCCCACGCCCAGCAGGACCCGCGCCGCAATCAACGAGATCAGGCTTCCCGCGTAAGCCGTCGCGGCGGATGCCAGCGACCAGAAGCTGAAGCCGAGTGCGTAGGCGCGGCCCACGCCCAGGCGATCCACGAGCCACCCGGCCGGGACTTGCATGAAGGAATACGTCCAAAAGAAGGCCGACAGCAGCAGTCCCATGACGGCGGGGTTCAGGCCCAATTCCTTCATCAAATAGGGAGCGACCACGGACAGGGCGCCTCGCTGGGCGTAAGCGAAGACCATGCCGGCCACCAGCAACGCGGCCAGCCACCAGCGGCGTGGAGATTGCGAAAACGGGCCGGGCATCAGCGCCTGCAAGCCGCCATCGGCGTCTGCGGCGTCGAGCATACCACAGGGCGGGGCCGCTGCCGCAAATGGCAGGGCGAAAGCGGCGAGGCCGGGGTCGCGCTCAGCGCGCTTTCTGTTTGAGCCGGTAATCGCCCACGGGCGGCAGGCGCACGATGCGACACATGCGCAGCAGGCGCGCCCGAGCCCGTTCTCCGATCTTGTCGGCCAGCGACACCCGGTAACGCAGCGAACCGGGCAGGTCGGCGGAACGTTCGATGAGGTCGTCGCCGGCTGCGTCGTCAGGCAAGCTGGTGGTTGCGATCAGCGGCTTCTGATGGTTGCCGCGGTGGGTGACGATGGCGGTGATGGTGTCCACGACCCACTCGGGGGCGCGCTGCGATCCCAGATCGTCCAGCAGCAGGACCTCGGCTTCCAGCGCGGCGCGATAAGCATCGCGATCGTTGGCGCCGGCCGCCGGATCCCAACTGGTGCGGATGCGCGACAGCAGATCCTGATAATCGAAGAAGACGCCTTCGAAGCCGCGCGCGATGAGCATGCGCAGGGCGGCCACCGCCAGGTGCGTTTTGCCCGTGCCGGATTCGCCCATTAACAGCAAGCCCGGCGTTTCCGGATGTGGAAACTCGCGCACATACGAGCGCACGGTGAGCACCGCCGCAGCCATTTGCCGGTAGGCTGCCGGGTCCTCGGTGGGCAGACGGAAATTGTCCAGCGAGGCCTCGCGATAAAGCGGCGGGATGCCGGCACGCTCCTCGAGCAGGCGCAGCCGTTCGGCTTGCTGGCAGGCGCAAGGCTCGGCGCCGCTGAGACCCTCCCGCTCGATGATCCGCCAGCCGGTGCCGCCACATTCCGGGCAAACCGGTTCGCTCATGGTCTCCCTTATTATCTCTCGCCTTCGATTGCAGGCCGGGCCATGTTCTCACCGCCGTGCTATCGTGGCCATGAGAGGCTTGTTGTGAAACCCCAGGGCATCGAGGCCTCCCTGCGCCAGCAGGGGTTGCGAATGACGCGGCAGCGCCGGATCCTGCTGGAGCTTCTCGAGCGATCGGGCGCGCATCTGGACGCGGACCATCTCTATCGCCTCGCCAAGGAACGCGATCCCAAACTCAACCGGGTCACGGTTTACCGCACGCTGAAGCTTCTCAAGGACACCGGGATGGTGGATGAGCTGGATTTGATGCACTGGGAGGGCGAGGCGCATTACTACGAGACGCGAATGAAACAGGAGCACGCCCACGTGGTGTGCCTGGGCTGCGGCAAGGTCGAGGAATACTACGGCGAGCCTCTGCGCAAGATGCGGCGGCAGATCGAGAACCATCTGGGATTCCAGATCCTGATGGTTCGGACCGAGGTCGGCGGCTACTGCTCGCACTGCCGGGCGCTGCGCGCGCGGGCGCTGGAGGCGGCCGCGCAGAAGGCGCCGGCTCGCCGCACCGCCCGGAGACGGCGATGAATCCGCCGGAGACGGCTGCCGAGAGCTGCCCGGAAGCCGTCCTTATCGTACACAGCCCGGCGGGCGATCGCACCGAAGTTCCCTTGCGTCCCCTCCCGTTTCACATCGGTCGGCTGGCCGAAAATCACTTGAGCTTGCGCGACAACCGCATCTCGCGGCGACACGCCCGCATCGTAGCCGGACAGGGCGGCTATGTGCTGGAAGATCTCAACAGCCGGCACGGAGTCTACGTCAACGGCGTTCGCGTAGGGCGGCAGGCCCTCAGCCACGGCGATCGCATCAGCTTCGGCTTCGCCGGTTCCTACGAGTTGACCTTCCAACTCGGCCGCCCGGCGACGGCCTCTCTGCTGGCGAAGACCGAAGCCGCGGGAGGGCACCTGGGCCGATTGCGAGCCATGCTCGAGGTAGCGCGCGCCTTGCAGGCGTCGCTTTCGACCGATGAAGTGCTGGCGGCGGTGGTGGAAGCGGCGCTGGCGGTCACCGGTTGCGAACGCGGTTTCCTGCTTCTGGCCTCGGGCGACCGACTGGAGGTGCGCGTGGCGCGCAGCCGTCACGGTCCTCTCGGCGGAAGCAGTCCCGGGCTGCCGCTGGACCGCTTGCAACGAGCCATGCGCGAGCGCGCGGATCTGTTCTGGATCCGGCCGGATGCCGTGGGCGGCGCCCTGGCCATTCCCCTGGTGCGCGTGCGCACCGGCCCTGACCAACACACCGGACTGGTGTCGGCCAGCGAAGACACCATCGGCCTGCTTTACATGGAGCTGCCCGAAGGCGCGGAACTGCCCGCGGGCAGTCGCGAACTGCTGGCCACGCTGGCGCTGGAAGCCTCCACGGTTCTGGAGAACGCCCGGTTGCTCGAGCAACAGTGGGCTCGGCAACGCATCGAGGAGGAACTCAAGATCGCGCGGCGCATCCAAGAGAGCCTGCTGCCGCGCGAGCTGCCTTGTTCGCCCTGGCTGTGCGCGGCGGGCGGCAGCTTGCCTTCGCGCCAGGTCGGGGGCGACTATTACGAGCTGCGCGCGGTCGCCCCGGATTGCTATGCCGTGGCCATGGCGGACGTCTCGGGCAAGGGCGTGGGCGCCGCCCTGCTGGCGGCCCTGCTGCAGGGCATGTTCGTGGCCGCGCCGCACGCGCGCCTGCCCATCGAGGAAATGCTGACTCGCGTCAACCGGTTCCTGCTCGAGCGCACCGGCGGCGAGCAGTACGCCACGGTCTTTTACGGATTGCTGGAGGAAAGCGGGCGACTGCGGTTCGTCAACGCGGGCCATCCCCCGTTGCTGCGGCTCAGCAGCCAGGGCCTGGAGCGCCGGCCCGCCCAGGCGCTGCCCTTGGGTCTGCTCGAGGAGGCCTGCTACCGCGTCGAGCAGGTGCAACTGGAGCGCGGAGACCGGCTGGTGCTTTACACCGACGGCCTGACCGAAGCGCGCAACGCCGCAGGGGAATTCTTCGGGCTGGAACGACTGGAGCGCGTGCTGCGCGAGCATCGGGGAGAAGGGGCGACCGCACTGCACCGGGCGTTGCTGGCTGCGGTGGAGCAGTTCACCGAGGGCGGCGAGCAGCCCGACGATATCGCGCTGCTGGTGTTGGAGTACGGGCCGGGCGATGCGGCCCGGCGGGCGCCGCCGCGCGCTTGACATCGGCGTCCGGTTCAGGCACGCTAGGTTGTTGAACCGCTCTGCCGGATCCGGCGAGTTCCCCGGGGTGAAGGTTCGCCGCTGGTGGCAAACCGGAACCGGTGTGTCGCCGGCAGGGCGGAAGCCGGTGGATACGTCGAGGCCGATGTGGTAGTAAGCCTGCTTCTACAACAACAGCAACCTCCGTCCAGCGCGATCGGATTCCTCATCACAGTCCTGCCCATCATCCTGATTTTTTATTTCCTGCTGTTTCTGCCCATGCAGCGGCAGCGCAAGCGCCAGCAGAAAATGCTGGCCGGCCTGGAGACGGGCCAGACTGTACTCACCAGCGGAGGGATCATCGGGACGATCGTGGCCATCAACCGGGACGACGACACGCTCGTGCTGCGCGTCAAGCCGGACAATGTCAAGCTTCAGATCACGCGCAGCGCCGTGGCGGCGTTGATTCCCGCCGAAACCAGAAAGTAAATCGGGCGGCGCAAGCATGAAGAGGAATGTCAGAGCGCGAGCGATCGTGATTGCGGCAGTCATCCTGCTGTCGGTGCTGGGGTTGACCGGCCTGCCGCGTTCCGTCGAGCAAGTCAAAGCCAATCTGCGCAGAAACATTCGTTTGGGCCTGGATCTGCGCGGCGGAAGCCACCTGATTTTGCAGGTGCGCGTGCACGAAGCGGTCAAGGCGCGGGCGGATATGACCATCGAGAGCCTGCGTCAGGAGCTGCGCCGCGCCGGAATCGAGTTTGCGCAACTGGAACGCAACGATCCGCAGCGCGTGGAGGACGCCGATTCCATCGCCGTCTATGTGCGCGGCGTGCCCTCGGCGCGGGTGGGGGATCTGCGTACGCTCATCACCCAGCGCTACCCGATGTGGGTGCTGACGGCGGTGGGAGAGACGGATTACCGGCTGACGATGCGCCCCAGCGAGCTGCTGGCCCTCAAGCGGGAGACGGTCGAACGCACCATCCGCACGCTGGAGCGTCGCATCAACGCGCTGGGCCTGACCGAGCCCGTGATCCAGCAGCACGGGGCCGCCGAGAGCGAGTACGAGATTCTCGTGCAGTTGCCGGGCGTGGACGATCCGGCGCGCGTCAAGCAAATCATGGGCACCACGGCGGTGCTCGAGATCAGCGAGGTCAAGGACGGCCCGTTCTCTTCGCGCGAGCAGGCGTTGGCCAAGTACGGCGGCGTGTTGCCGCTGAACACCAAACTGGCGCCGGAGATGCGCCGCGCGGGGGAGGCGGGTGAGACGTGGTGGCTGGTGAGTCGCGTGCCCGTCATCACGGGCGAGGACCTGCGCATGGCGCGGCCCAGCCGCGACGAGTTCGGCAAGTGGGAGACGGATTTCACGCTGGGTCCGGACGGCGCCCGACGTTTCGCCCAGCATACGGAACGCAACATCGGGAACCGGCTGGCCATCATACTCGACAATCAGGTGCGCAGCGCGCCCGTCATCCAGAGCCGGATCGAGGATCAGGGAAGAATCACCGGGGCGGCCAACGAGCAGGACGCGGCGGATCTGGCTCTGGTGCTGCAATCGGGTTCGTTGCCTGCCGGCATTGATTATCTAGAGGAACGTACGATCGGGCCGTCGCTCGGATCGGACTCGATCCGGCAGGGGCTGTCGGCTGCCCTGCTGGGGATGATCCTGGTGGCCGCCATCATGCTGGTCTTTTACAAGGCGAGCGGCGTCAACGCCATCGTGGCCTTGACGATGAACGGACTGATCACGCTGGCCGCGCTGAGTTACTTCGAGGCGGTGTGGACGCTGCCGGGCATCGCCGGCTTCGTGTTGAGCCTGGGCATGGCGGTGGATTCCAACATTCTGATCTTCGAGCGCATTCGCGAGGAGCTGCGGTCGGGCAAGGGGGTGATTGCGGCGGTGGAGGCCGGCTTCGACCGCGCGTTCATTACCATCATTGACACGCACGTGGTGACGGTGGTCTCGTGCGCCTTCCTGTTCATGTTCGGCACGGGTCCGGTCCGGGGATTCGCGGTGACGCTGGTGATCGGCCTGATCGCCAACATTTTCACGGCGGTGTTCGTCTCGCGAACCATCTTCAACTGGTTGTTGTTCCGGCAGCGGGAGGCGGTCACGCTCAGCATATGAGGACGGGAGTTTGCACCCCGGCCGGTACCGAAACCCGCGCCGGCCCCAGGCGAGGCCGGACCGGCCCCACAGGCCGCGCGATTTGTGGTATTTTCTTGGCTGCGGAGGGGAACTTTCCGCAGGACGCCGGTGTCGAAAGAGTAAACACCGGTTCACGCTGACGCAATGGAGCTGTTCCGCGAACCGAAAATCAACTGGATCCGTTTGATGCCCGCCGGGGTGGTGCTGTCGCTGGTGCTGCTGGCGGCGACGATCCTGAGCCTGGCGCTGAGAGGAGGCCCCAAGTGGGGCATTGACTTCCGCGGCGGGACCCTCGTCTACGTCAAGTTCGGCGAGCAGCCTCCCCTGGAACAGATCCGTCGGGCCCTGATCGGGCGCGTCCCCGGTGAAGTTACGGTTCAGGAAATGACGGGTGCGCGCGAGGTGATCATCGGCACGGAGATGCGCAGCGAGCAGGAGCTGGACCTGGCGCGGCGCATGATCACGGAGACCCTGGCCGAACGCTTCGCGCCCGAAAAGGGCAAGGTGGACCTGAACAACGCGGGCCGGGAAGCGCTGGCGGAGAGGCTGCGGGAACCCTTGCAGCGGGCGGGCGTGAATTTGTCGGAGCCGCAGTTGCAGGAGCTGGCGGGCCGCATCGTGGATTTTCGCGATGGGGAGCGTTCAGGGCTGCTGACCCGCTTCGAGGAGCTGGCGGCGGTTCCGGGCGTGACGCCGCCCGTGCTGGAGGTGCTCAAACGGGAAGCCACGCTGGCGCCCTTCACCATCCGGCAGGTGGAGATCGTGGGACCGAAGGTGGGCGCCGATCTGAGGCAGAAAGCGCTGATGGCGACCCTGTACGCGCTGGCCGGCATGCTGGTCTACATCGCTTTCCGGTTCGAGTTCGTGGCGGGCATCGGCGCAGTGGTGGCCAGCTTCCACGACGCTCTGATCACGATCGGCGTGTTCTCGTGGCTGGATCGCGAGATTTCCTTGACGGTGATTGCGGCCATTCTCACGCTGATCGGTTACTCCATCAACGATACGATCGTGGTGTTCGATCGGGTGCGCGAGAATCTGAAATTGCGCTTCCGGGAGGCGTTGCCCGAGGTGGTCAACCGCAGCGTGAACCAGACGCTGACGCGCACGGTGATGACCTCGGGAACCACGCTGGCCGCGGTGCTGGCGCTATATTTTCTGGGTGGGCCGGTGCTGAACAGCATGGCGCTGGCGCTGCTGGTCGGCGTGATCGTGGGCACGTATTCTTCGATTTTCGTCGCCAGCGCCATTGTCGTGGGCTGGCACAACGTATCGGAGCGCCGCAAGAAGGCCGCGGGATCCGCGGCTGCGGCGCCGGTGTCTAAAGCAAGGGAGGCTGCCCGGAAGGTTGGCCGGGCGGCGAAGTGAGATTGCAGAACAGAGGGCGAGGCCGGCTGGTCGAGGCGAGACGCCGGTCGGCGCCCAGGGTTGGGAAGGGCAACGAAGATGTTTGAACAGAGTTTGCTGGATACGGCGGTCAAGACCCGCCGGCCGTGGACGGTCGTGGTCTCCTTCATCGGCCAGTCGATCCTGGTGATGATCCTGATCCTGATCCCCCTCATTTACACGGACACGATTCCGAGGGGGACGTTGACCAGCTTTCTGGTGGCGCCTCCGCCACCGCCGCCTCCTCCTCCGCCCCCGGCCGCGGCGCCGGTCAAGGTCGTCAAGGTGATTCCGCGGCAGTTCGATGCCGGGCGTTTGATGGCGCCGCGGCAGATTCCCAAGGAAATCGCGATGATCAAGGAAGATGAACTGCCGCCGCCCTCGGCCGGAGCGGTGGGCGTGGTTGGCGGCGTGCCCGGCGGGGTGCCTGGCGGTTCGCCGGGCGGCGTGATCGGTGGCATCATCTCGGCGGCGCCCGTGGCTGCGCCGCCGCCTCCGCCTCCCAAGGTGGAGGTGCAGAAGCCCAAAGAGATTCAGCGCATCCGCGTGGGCGGTAACGTTCAGCAAGCCAAGCTGATCTTCGCGCCCAAACCGGTGTATCCGCCGCTGGCAAAGCAGGCGCGCATCCAGGGCGTGGTGCGGTTGACGGCGGTGATCGGCGTGGACGGGAGCATCCAGAACTTGCAGGTGCTTTCCGGGCATCCTCTGTTGATCCCGGCGGCCCTGGAAGCGGTCAAGCAGTGGCGGTACCAGCCCACGCTGCTGAACGGGGAGCCAGTGGAGGTGATCACGCAGATTGACGTGAACTTCACGCTGAGCCAGTAGGGAAGGGTTTCCAAACGTCGCAAGACGGAATTTCAACTCGCAGGAGAAGACGAAGATGCTTTTACAGTTGCAAGTTTGGTCGTTTCTGTTGCTGCAAGAGGCGGCCGTAGGTTGGGACATCCGCTCGTTGTGGAACCAGATGGGCCTGGTGGCCAAGATCGTGGTGGTCATCCTGTTCCTGATGTCGGCCTGGTCCATCGGCGTGATGATTGACCGCGTTCTGGCCTTCAACGCGGCCCGCAAGCAGTCGCGGCTGTTCGCCCCGGCTGTGGCGGGCGCGCTGCGCGAGGGCAAGCTGGACGAGGCGATCAAGATTGCCGACCGGTACAAGAAGAGCCACCTGGCCAAGGTGGTGGTGGCCGGTTTGCAAGAGTTCCGCGCCCACCAGATGAGTTCGGAGATTCCGGGCGAGGAGATCGAAGCCTCGCGCCGGGCGTTGGAGCGGGCCGAGGCGATCGTCCACGCGGAGCTGAAGCGCGGCGTGCCGACCCTGGCCACCATCGGGGCGACGGCGCCGTTCGTGGGTCTGTTCGGCACCGTGGTCGGCATCATCAATGCGTTCCACGGCATTTCGACCGAGAAGTCCACGGGCTTGGGCGCGGTGGCGGGCGGCATTTCCGAGGCGCTGGTGGCGACCGCTATCGGATTGTTCGTCGCCGTACCTGCGTTCTGGGCCTTCAACGCGTTCACCAGCCGCATCGAGGGCTTCGACGTCGAGATGAGCAACTCCAGCTCGGAGTTGATTGACTACTTCCTGAAGCGCTCGCAACGCGTGAGCAAGTAAAGGGTCGAGTCCGGCGAGTTGAGTCCTGAGGGAGGCGGGGCCCTGCGGGGCCCCGCCCGGCAGGAAGCGTCGCCGCAGGAGGCAACTATGGCTAAGAGGGTAATGCCCCCACCCATCTCAACCCCGAACGTGGTGCCGATGGTGGACGTGATGTTGGTGCTGCTGATCATCTTCATGGTGGTCACACCCATGTTGACCAAAGGCATCAGCGTGGACATGGTCAAAACCCGTCACCCCATCGCCATGCAGGCGGCCGACAAGGACGACGCCATCCTGATCGCGGTGACGCGGGACGGGAGGACCTTTTTGGGGACAACGCAAATGCCTCCGGACCAGTTGCCGAGCAAGGTCAAGGACCTGCTCGTCAACCGGCTGGACAAGATGGTTTACATTCGCAGCGACGCTCGGGCCCGTTACGAGCGGGTGGTGGAAGTCGTGGACAACCTCCGAGCCGCAGGCGTGGACCAGATCGGGTTACTTACCGAGCAGATCAAGGAAAGGGGAGCAGCCGCCGCCGCGGTCCAGTAAACCGGCGACGGGACGGCTGCTCCGGGAGAGCGTACGATGGGAATGCAAGTTGGTTCGGGCAAAGGGCCGGTAGCCGACCCCAACGTGGTGCCCTTCATTGACGTGTTGCTGGTTCTGCTGATCATCTTCATGGTGATCACGCCTACCACGCCTTACGGGCTGGATACGCTGGTTCCCCAGCCGCCGCCGCCCGGCTCCAAAGTGGATGCCGCCGATCAGCGCACGGTGGTGATCATCATCAACCGCGACCAGTCGGTGATGATCAACCAGGAGCCCAGCGACTTCAACCGGCTGGGGCGACGGCTGGAAGAGATTTTCAAGACGCGTGCCGAGCGCGTGGTTTTCGTCAAGGGCGATCCGGACCTCGAGTTCCAGTATGTGGCGCGGGCGATCGACATCGCCAAGGGGGCCGGCATAGACAAGGTCGGGTTGATGACCGCCAAGATCGAGGCGGGCCAGTAGCGATCCGCCCGCAGAATTGCGAACAGGAGCCAGCATGAGAAGCAAACGCATCTTGATGGTTGCTGCTTGTTCGGTTGCAGCGGCGCTGCTCAGCTCGGGTTGCCAGAAGCTCAGGGCTCGGGACCACCTCAACAAGGGCGTGCAGGCGTACAAGAACGCGCGTTACCCCGAAGCCATCGAGCACTTCAAGCAAGCCATCGAGCTGGATCCCACCTTCCCGACGGCTCGTTTGTACCTGGCGACGGCCTACATGGTGCAATACATCCCCGGCGCCGAGTCGCCGGAGAATCTCCAGTTCGCCGAGAACGCGCACAACGAGTTTCTCCGTGTGCTGGAGCAAGACCCCAAAAACGAGGTGGCTGTCGCCTCCATCGCCTCGTTGTTCTTCAATCAGAAGAAGTTCGATGAGGCGTCGGAGTGGTACAAGAAGCTGATCGAAATCAACCCCACGAACAAAGAAGCCTATTATACCCTCGGCGTGATCGCGTGGACCAAGGCGTTTCAGGACAACGCCGAAGCGCGCGCCAAACTGGGCATGCGGCCGGAGGATCCCGGGCCCATCAAGGACAAGAAGGTCCGCGACCAGTTGCGCGCGAAGAACCTCGAGATGATCGAAGCGGGCATGAAGTATCTCGAGAAGGCCATGGAAATTGATCCGCAGTACGACGATGCCATGGCCTACATGAACCTGCTCTACCGGCAGCGCGCCGACCTCCAGGAGACCCAGGAAGCCTACAAGCGCGACTGGGACACGGCGGACGACTGGGTGCAAAAGACTCTGGAGACCAAGAAGCGCAAGACCGGCGGCGCTGTCGGCATGCCGTAAGAGGCCCTCGCGGTCCCGGGGATATAATTGAAGCAGGGGCGGCGGCCGGCGCGGCGTCGCCCCGGGTCTCCATGGAGGGCGATCCCAATTGGCGCACCGATGCGATGCCCCCGTCTCGTGCGGTTGCGCCGCCTCCTGTGGCCGACCTCGAGGTTGATCCAGCCGGCCTCTTCCGCCAGCTCGAATCCCGCCTGAGGCCGGCGCGTCCCGACGAGGATCTGCTGGCCTTGCGCAAGGCGTTCGACTTTGCGCTTCGCTGCCACCGAGACCAGCGACGCAATTCCGGCGAGCCTTACATTGTTCATCCTGTGCAGACCGCCGTCATTCTGGCGGACATGAACCTCGATCTGGTCTGTTTGCAGACGGGGTTGCTGCACGACGTGGTTGAGGACACGCCCGCCACCCTGGAGGAGGTCCGCCGGGAGTTCGGCGACGAGGTCGCCCGCTGTGTGGACGGCGTGACCAAGCTCGGCAAGCTGGAATTCTACTCCCCCGAAGAACGCCAGGCCGAGAGCGTACGCAAGATGCTGCTGGCCATGACCAGCGACCTGCGCGTGATCCTCGTCAAGCTGGCGGACCGCTTGCATAACATGCGCACGCTGGCTTTCTGCCCGGCCGAAACGCAAAAGCGGGTCGCGCAGGAGACTCTGGAGATCTACGCTCCCATTGCGCACCGGCTGGGCATGAGCGTCATGCGAGGAGAACTGGAAGACCTGGCGTTTTCCTATCTGGATCCCGAGGCTTACGCCGAGATCCGGGAGGCGATCGAATCGCGGCGCCAGGCCAAGCAGGAATTCCTGGAGCAGATCCAGCGCGAGATCCTCGAGCTGCTCAAACAGGAGCAGGTCCCGGCGCGCGTGGAAGGTCGCATCAAAGGGGTGTATTCGACCTACCAGAAACTCAGGCGCCAGCGGGTCACGATCGAACAGGTCTACGACCTGCTGGCGGTGCGGGTGATCACCGACACCGTCAAGAATTGCTACGCGGCGCTGGGCGTCATTCACGGACGCTGGCCGCACATCCCGGGGCGCTTCAAAGACTTCATCAACATGCCCCGGCCCAATCTGTACAGTTCCCTGCACACGTCCCTCATGGGCCCGGGCGGCCAGCCCTTCGAGGTGCAGATCCGCACCGAGCAAATGCACCGCATTGCCGAGGAAGGCATCGCGGCGCACTGGAAATACAAGGAGGGCAGCCTCCGCGGCGGCCAGCAGGAAGAGCAGCGGATCGCGTGGTTGCGTCACCTGCTGGACTGGGTACAGGAGATGCGCGACTCGCGCGACTTTCTCTCCACCCTCAAAGTGGACCTGTACCCGGAGGAGGTTTACACGTTTACGCCTCGCGGCAAGGTCATCGTGCTGCCGCGCGACGCCACGCCCATTGACTTCGCCTACGCCATCCACACCGAAGTCGGTCACACCTGCGTGGGCGCCAAGGTCAACGGGCGCATCGTGCCCCTGCGTTATGCCTTGCGCAACGGCGACGTCGTCGAGATCCTGACGCAGCCCGGCCACCTGCCCAGCAAGGACTGGCTGGCGCTGGTGAAAACCTCGCGCGCCCGGCAGAAAATCAAGGCCGTCATCAACGCTGCCGAGCGGGCGCGAGCCATCGAGATCGGGCAGAAATATCTGGAGCGGGAAGCCCGCCGTCTGGGAATCCAACTGGCGAAGGCGACACGCAACGAGCTGGAGCGCATGGCCGGCGAGTACGGCTACGCCAAGCTCGAGGACCTGTATGCGGCACTGGGCTACGGGCGGTTCTCCCCCCGCAAGATTCTTCAGAAGCTGGCGCCCGAGGGCGCCGGCGAGGAGGTTGCCGAGCCGCCTGCCGCAGCCCCGCCCGCGCGCCCTGCCGCCCCGGGCGACGTGTTGGTGCGCGTCCGGGGCGTGGATGATCTCATGGTCTATCGCGCCCGGTGCTGCAACCCCATCCCCGGCGACCCCATCGTCGGCTACGTCACCAGGGGGAAGGGCATCGCGGTGCATTCCACGTCCTGTCCCAATGTTCAGAATCTGTTGTACGAAGTCGAGCGGCGCATCGAGGTGGAATGGGGAGCGCCCGGCGACCAGTGCTTCCCGGTGAAACTGGTGGCGCACATCGAGGACCGGCCGGGCATGCTGAATCATTTGACGACGATTTTGTTTAATGAGAACATCAACATCCGCACCTTGGAAGCACGGGGCGAAACCGCTCACGGCGATTCCGCGGTCGTGGACATGACGATCGAGGTGCGCGACAACAAGCAACTGGAGCGGTTGCTGGCGGCCATGCGTCGCGTCTCGGGGGTGCGCGATGTCCAGCGCCTCTGAAGTCGCCGGCGCCCCGGAAGCCGCGCGCGTCTCCGTCTCCCGGACGCGCGGCCTGGTCATCGAGTGGCGCGATGGTCACCGCAGCGAGTACGGGCTGCGCTACCTGCGCGATCGCTGCCCCTGCGCCACCTGCACCGACAGTCGGGGCGGCGCCGAACCCTCCCCCTTCCCGATGTTCCAGCCCGCCCTGCGCCTGGTCAACGTCGAGCCCGTGGGACGCTACGCTCTGCGGCTGCAATGGAGCGACGGGCACAACACCGGAATTTACAGTTGGGAGTACCTCCGGCACATCTGCCCGTGCCCGCGATGCAGCGGCCAGGGGAGCTGACACGTCAGCCGCAGGACAGTGCGCGGACGCTCAGCTTACAACAGCCGGAAGTTCACTTCCACCGTAGCCAGGACGGCTACAGGCTTGCCATCTTTGTACCCGGGGCGGAAACGCCACTTGGCCACGGCTTCAATAGCCTTTTCGTCCAGGCCCATGCCCAGCGGGCGGACAACCTTGATGTCCCGCGGCCGGCCTTGCTCGTCAATGACGATGGACAGCACCACCGTGCCCTGGTACTTGGCCTTGCGCGCCTCCTCGGAGTACTCCGGCTCGACCTTGAACAGGATGACGGGCGCCGAAACGCCGCCGCCGATCCGGTAAACGCCGCCGCCGATACCCCCACCTTCGCCAGGCCCATAGCCGCCTCCGCGACCCGGACCCACGCCGCCGCCGGACCCGGTGCCGATACCACCCCCGAAGCCCGGCCCGCTCGAGGGGGGACCCAGCCTCGCAAGCGGGTCACCGTAGTTGGGTAGGTTCACGCTGGGCAGCGGCACATCGGGCGGCATGATGAGCGTCGGCTCGATGGCCAGCTTGGGGTTCGGGTTCTGGATCACTGCCGTGGGCGGAGTGAACTGCCGGAAGGAAGGCTTCGGCAGCCTGCCCTTGCTGGGCGGCAAAGGCGAGCGGTCACCCCCGCCGCCGCCCCCGCCCATCTGTGTATCCTTCGGTTTCAGAGGAGGCAGGTAAGGCGCGATGTCGGGCGCCACCAAGGTGACCGTGTCGCGAACCGTTTGCTGGACCACGGGACTCGAGGCCGCGGTGAAAAGCAGCACAACCGCCAGTCCGTGGATCAGAGCCGAAGTCAGGCCGGCTTGCTTGCCATAGCGATAGTCGCCCCAGATGTCTTTGACAGCGACCGGCTTGGAGGTTACCTCGAGCGGCGGCAGCTTGGGCGGGAACAGCGTATCGCGCAGGTTGTTCCAGAAGGAGAGGTACCAGGGAACTTGGGTCTCCAGAGGCAGCAGCCTCGCGAGGTGGTCCTCAGGCTCACGGACCTGAAGGGGGGCGCCGGCCACAACCTCTTGTCGCCCTTGGTTGGCCGCCATGTCTGCCATTGTATCGCCTGCCGAACGGTCGCTCGGCGCGGGTGCGCGAAGCCCCGGGGAACTCGGCGCTTCTGCCTGTTAGATGTGCCCGCGCTGCCCGGCGTTACCGATCTACGAGAAATTGTAACACAGAGCCGTGGCCGAGTGAACCAAATTCCAATCCTTGTAGCCCCGGGGCGTCTCGCGCTAAGGCCCAGCCAGCAGAAAGTTGCGCGACCGCTGCCAGATTTCGTCCAAGGCGTCGAGCAGCTCGTGATCGGAATCCACCAGTTCCACCCGGACGTTGGGCCGGGTTCGGGCATAGTCGAGGGACCATTCGGGGCGCACCACGGTGTCGCGCGACCCGTGGAAGATGAGGGTTGGCTGGCTGACGGCGGGCTCATCCTCGTACAGGAGGCCGTCCTCGATCAGCCGGTAACGGACGGGCCGGAGACGACCCTCGCCGTAATGGAAAACCATTTTCCATCCCTTTTGTTTCCACTCGCGCAGCTCCTCGCCGAGGGCCCCGGCCCACCGCCGCGCAAACCCGAAGGCGGGGGCCAGCAGCAACAGGCGGTCTGTCTCCGGGCGTCGCACCGCGTACAGGGCCGCCAGGTAGCCGCCCAGGCTCGAGCCGATCAGCGCGACGCGCCTGCCTGCGGCGGCCCTCTCGATGACCTCCAACTGACGCGTGATCGTGAGATTCTCGAAATCGCCCTGGCTGAGGTCCGGAATCTCGACTCGGCAGCCTTCAGCTTCCAGGCGCCGGCGGAAAAAGAGCGCTTTCCGGGAAGTCGGCCCGGAAGCAAAGCCGTGCAGATACAGAAACTCTCGCGTCATGGAAACTTGATCTCTGCGTCGGCGGCGAACATGCGGAAGGGCGAGTACCGGAAGACGTCCTCTTCCAGGAGCAGCTCTCCGGCGTGCAATCTCCGGACGACGGAGACGGGGACGAGGACGCCGAAGGGCGCCGGAGCGTACTCGATGGTGGCGTGATCGGACAGGGTGTCGGGTCCCTGACGGCGTTGGCTCCTGAGGACGATGCGCAGGGGCAAGCCGTCGGTCTCGCGCACCCAGAGTTCGCCTTCCAGCGCATGGCGAACGACCTGCCGGGTTTCGAATACGGTGAGGGAAGCGGGACCGCCGGTTTGGCGAAACCGCAGGATCAAGGCCGGCTCGGCGCCCACGCGGGCTTTGCCGCCGGCCTCGAAGCGATAGTCGCCCATGCGACCGGGGGCAAACAGCAGCAAGGCGGGCCCGAAATCGGTGGCTGCGCCGCGCAGCGTGTAGCGGGCGAATTCTTCCAACATGCTTTGCCTGGCCCGATCATCGGGCGAACTCAGCCCGGCCAGCAATTTTCTGCGCGCCCGGGCGGGTGCGGAGACGGGGCGGCCGTCCACGCTCAGCACCTGCCGGAATTCATGCAGCGAACCCGGGGAGTGGCGCAGCACACCGTAGCTGTACTCGGAAACGATCTCCCTGGTGCGATAGACGATCGGGGGCGGCTGGGTGGCGGCCTGGCCCGCGCGCGGCCGGAAACGCGGTGGCGGTTGCAAGGCTCGCTGGCGCAGGGTCTCCTGCGCGATGAGCTTGACCGCGGTTCGGCGAAACACCTCGGCCTCTTCGCTCACGCGGGCCAGCAGGCCATCGATTTGGGGATCCGCGAATCCCGCTGTCAGGAGCAAAGACAGCAACAGAGGCCCGTACCCCATAGCCGGATTGTAGCGGTTCGGCGCCCTCGCAAGCTGCGGTTCCGCGCGCCGGCGCCGGCGACCAGTTGCGGCGGCGAGCGTGGTGTCGTTAGAATCACCGTTTGCGGCCCTGTAGGGTCCCGGCGCCGGAGCGTCGGGACAAACCGGGTTCGACGTTGTGCCCAGCAAACCGGAGGATTCATGTCGGTTGAGCAAAAAGTGAAGCAGATCATTGCGGAACAATTGGGTGTGGACGAAAGCCAGGTGGACAATACCGCCTCGTTTGTGGACGATCTCGGCGCTGACTCCCTGGACATTGTCGAACTGACCATGGCTTTCGAAGAGGCGTTCAGCCTGGAGATCCCCGACGAAGACGCCGAGAAAATCACGACCGTCAAGGACGCCATCGAGTACATCGAGGCCAGGACCGCCAAGAAGTAGCTCCGGTCCGAGCCACGGCCTCACAGAGAAAGGAGCCGAGTCTTGTCGCGCAGGGTGGTGGTGACCGGTGTAGGGCTAGTCTCGCCCTTGGGCGTGGGTACGGAGCAGACGTGGCGGGCGATTCTGGAAGGGCGCAGCGGCATCGGCCCGATCACCGCCTTCGACGCCTCGGGGTTCCCGTCGCGCATCGCCGGCGAGGTCAAGGGCTTCGAGCCGGAGAAATTCATCGAGCGCAAGGAACTCAAGCGGATGGGGCGCTTCATCCAGTTCGCCATCGCGGCCACGGAGTTCGCCATGCAGGCATCGGGCCTGAAGGTGACGCCGGAGAACAGCGAGCGCGTGGGGGTTTACATCAGCAGCGGGATCGGCGGCTTCGAGATCATCGAGCGCGAGTTCGAGGCTTTGCTGCAATACGGTCCCAGGCGCATTTCCCCGTTCTTCATTCCCGCCACCATCATCAATCTGGCCGCCGGCTACGTCTCCATCCGGCTGGGCGCCAAAGGTCCGAATTCGGCGACGGCCACGGCGTGCACTGCCGGCGCCCACGCCATCGGAGATTCGTTCAAGATCATCCAGCGCGGCGATGCCGACGTGATGATTTGCGGCGGCTCGGAGGCGCCGATTTGCCGCATGGGGATCGGCGGCTTTGCCGCCATGCGCGCGCTGTCCACGCGGAACGACGAGCCGGAGCGCGCCAGCCGCCCCTGGGACAAGCTGAGGGATGGCTTTGTGGTGGGCGAGGGCGCCGGTCTGCTCATCCTGGAGGAACTGGAACATGCCCGGCGGCGCGGGGCTCCCATCCTGGCGGAAATCGTGGGCTACGGCATGACCGGCGATGCCTTCCACATCACCGCGCCGTGCGAGGACGGCGACGGCGCCTACCGCGTGATGTGGAACGCCCTGCGGGACGCGGGCATCGAGCCGGCGCAAGTCCACTACATCAATGCGCACGGGACTTCGACCGACGTGGGCGACCGCATCGAAACCCTGGCCATCAAGCGCTGCTTCGGCGAGCATGCCTACAAGCTGGCGGTGAGCTCCACCAAGTCCATGACCGGCCACCTGTTGGGCGGCGCCGGCGGTCTGGAGGCCGGACTCACGGTGCTGGCCGTCCGCGATCAGATCGCGCCGCCGACCATCAACTACGAAGTGCCCGATCCGGACTGCGATCTGGACTACGTGCCCAACAAGGCCCGGCCTATGCCGATCGAGTACGCCCTCTCGAACTCGTTCGGGTTCGGCGGAACCAACGGCTGCCTGGTCTTCAAGCGCTTCGCCGGTTGAGCGCTGCTCAGTGCGCGCTGCTGAGGTAAGCAAAGCGCAGCGCGAAGAGCGCGGCCAGCAGGTAGACGAGCCAGTGAACCTCGCGGTAGCGGCCGCGCAGCATTTTCAGGGCCGCGAAGGCGATGAACCCGATGGCGATCCCGTTGGCGATGCTCGAAGTCAGGGGGATCGTGATCATAGTGAGGAAGGCGGGCATAGCCACCAGGGGATCGGACCAGCGAATTTCAGCCACCGTGCTTACCATGAGGCTTCCCACCACGATGAGGGCGGGCGCGGTGGCGGCGGCCGGGATCGCGCCGGTCAGGGGCGCCGCGAACAGCGCCAGGATGAAGAGCAGGCCGGCGACGATGGCGGTTACGCCCGTGCGACCTCCCGCGCTCACGCCCGCCGCGCTCTCGATGTAGCAGACCACGGGGGAGGTGCCCGTCAAGGCCCCAGCGACGGTTGCGGTTCCGGCGACTCCCAGCATCGTGCCCGCGCGCGGCAGGCGGTCGCCGGCTTCGAGCAGGCCCGCCTTCTTGGCCACGCCGATGAGCGTGCCCACGTTGTCAAAGAGAATGACAAAGTAGAAAACGAAAACAATTTCGAGCAATCCTGTACTGAGCGCGGCGCCCACGTCGAGCTTGCCGGCGGCGGCCGTGATTTCGCTCCAGTGCAGAGGCTGCGGGCGCCAGCTCGTCAGCCCCAAAAGGACGCCCACCGCGCTCGTCGCCAGGATGCCCAGCAGCATGGCGGCGCGCACGCCCCACGCCGCCAGGGTCGCGATCAGCAGCAACCCGAACAGGGCCAGCAGCGTGTTGGCATCCCGCAGATTGCCCAGCGCGACCGTGGTCTCGGGATTGGGCACGACGATCCCCGCGTTGCGCAGGCCGATCAGGGCCAGAAACAGCCCGATGCCCGCCGCCACCGAAGCATGGAGTTCGAGCGGGACAGCCGCGACGATGCGCTGTTGCACGCGCAGGACCGTCAGTAACAGGAAGAGCAGGCCGGCCAGGAAGACGGCGCCCAGCGCTGTCTGCCACGGCACGCCCATGCCCTTGACCACGGTGTAGGCGAAGTAGGCGTTGATCCCCATACCCGGGGCCAGGGCAACGGGGTAGCGTCCCAGCCAACCCATGAGGATGCTGCCCAGCGCAGCGCAGAAGCAGGTCGCCCCGGTCACGGCCGGGGCAGGGAGCCCGGCTGCGCCGAGGATGGCGGGATTGACGAAGACGATGTAGGCCATGGTCAGGAAGGTCGTTGCGCCCGCCACAATCTCGGTGCGCCAGTCCGTGCCCAGCTCCCGGAACCTGAAGTAGCGCTCCAGCCGCGTCCTCATGATGCTCCTCCGCGTGCACTCGATCAACCATGAATGTACAACGCCGGCCGCAGAGGGAAGAAGGGGCAGGCGAGGCTATAATGGACATCTTTGCCGGAGAGGTGGCAGGCGATGACAGAGGCGAAACGAAGGCGATTTCTGGCTGCGCTCGCCGCCGCGCCGCTCGTGCAAGGCGCCGCGCCGGCGGGCGAGTCCCATCCGGTGGAGATCCCCGGGGGCCTGTCCCACTTGTTTTTGGAGCGTCGCGCGCGCACCCGCCGGTCTTCCAGCTATGACCGCACGGGCGGCAATGCGGACGGAATTCCGCTCGCGGCCGGCGCCACGCACGTGCTGGCCGATTTGCAAGGTCCGGGATGCATCCGTCACATCTGGATCACGTTGCACTCGCTCGAGGAGCACTACCTGCGCCGTTGCGTGCTGCGCGCGTGGTGGGACGGGGAGCAGCAGCCGAGCATCGAGTGCCCGATCGCCGACTTTTTTGGCGTGGGGCACGGCGGGATCGCGACGTTCTGGTCGTTGCCGCTCAACATGGTCACGGGCGGCGACTCGATCCCCAAGCATCGCGCGGCCATGAACTGCTTTTTCCCGATGCCCTTTGCGCGCTCGGCGCGCATCACCGTAGAGAACCAGGGAACGCAGCCCCTGCGCGCGCTTTACTATTACGTGGACTGGGAGCAATACGACAGCCTGCCCGAGCGCGCTTTGCGTTTCCACGCGCAATGGCGACGGCAGTTCCCTTTTCCCGCTCAGTACGACGTCGCCAAACCACCCCAGCCGGAGCCGCGCAATCCCGACGGCAAGCACAACTACGTCATTCTGGAGGCGACCGGGCGCGGGCATTACGTCGGCTGCGTGCTCTCGGTGGATCACATCAATCCCCACCCCGGCTTCAGTTGGTTCGGCGAAGGCGACGACATGATTTTCATTGACGGCGAAGAGCGCCCTTCCTTGCACGGCACGGGCACTGAGGACTATTTCTGCGCGGCATGGGGATTTCCCGGCGGAGCGTATTCGACTCCCTACCACGGCGTCTCCCTGGCGGGGAGAATGACTGTGCCCGACGGCTACGCCGGCAAGTGGAGCATGTACCGATTCCACATCGAGGATCCCGTCTGTTTCGAGAAATCCATCCGGGTGACGATCGAAAGCGGACACGCCAACGCTCACGCCAACGACATCTCGTCAGTCGCCTATTGGTACCAGCGGGAGCCGCACGCGCCATTCCCGGCCCTGCTTCCGGTTGAACAACGCCTGCCTCTGTCGGAGCTGGAGAGCCTGCGGCGGTTTTGGAAGACGCTTTGAGGCGGTTTTACGGCCTGGCCTCCAGCAAAAGCAACAGCAGGGCGCGGGCGGCCCTCTGGCCGGCTTCTTTCTTGGAAGGGCCTTCGCCCCGCGCCGTCCAGTGCTCGCCCAGCCGAACTTCGACCGTGAAGCGGCGGGCGTGGGGAGGGCCTTCCTCAGCCACCACGACGTAACGCGGCGCCGGGAGGTCCAGATCGCGGGCGGCCTCTTGCAAGGCGCCTTTGTAATTCGACCACGGCGAGCCGCCTTCCTCGCCCGCCGGCCGCTCCTCGGAAAAGACGTGGAGGGCGGCGAAGCGTCGGGCCGCCTCCAGTCCCCCGTCCAGATAGAGGGCGCCGATGAGGGCCTCGAGGGCATCGGCCAGCACGCCGGCCTTGGCGCGGCCGCCGCTCATTTCCTCGCCGCGGCCCAGCAGCAGGTGTTCGCCGAGGTTCAGTTTCTGCGCCACTTGGGCAAGATGAGGCGCGCTGACCAGATAGTTCTTCAGGATGGAAAGCCGCCCTTCACGCCAATCCGGATGCTGCCGGATCAAATGTTCGCTGGCGAGCAGTCCGAGAACAGCATCCCCGAGGAACTCGAGGCGCTGGTTGTCCCGTTCGGGACCGGAGTTCGCTTCGTAGGCGTGCGAGGCGTGGGTCAGCGCCGCCCGCAGAAGCTCACGGTTCGTGAAGCTATGCCCGATGATGACTTCCAGCCGTTCCAGCTCGAGCGACATGCACCGTGCGCCGCAATGCGGTGGGACCGGGCGCGCGAACGTGCCTGATCGTCAGGGCTGTTTGGCTTCCGGCTTCGGTTCGGCCTCCGGCTTCGCCTGACCAGCCTGTTGCTGAGCGGCCTGCCGGAGTTGGAACGCACGCGCGCGCTCGGCCTGCGCAAACTGCTTGATCGTGGGGTGGACCTCGGCGTCGGCCATCACTTTGTCGAGCACGGCGATGGCCTCGTCGTACTTGCCGGTCATGTTGTAGACGGCTCCCAGGCGGACCATGGTGGCCGGATCGGGGTTGGCGGCGCCTTCGATCGCCAGCTTGAACTCGGCGATCGCCACGTCGTACTTCTTGCGCGCCAGAGCGGCCAGTGCCAGAGCTTCGTGAGCCTGGGCGGTGAAGTCCTTTTTGGCGGCTTCCCACTGATCGTCCGGCACGTCGGGACGCGGCTTGGGCAGGGTCTTCAGGATCTCCATGGCGTCATGGGCGTACTTCTCCGCGCGCGTCAGTTTCTCCTCGCGATCCAGGTCAAACTCGCGCGTGCGCTGGGCGATGCCGGTGGCGAGCATGAGCATGGCGTGATAGCTCTTGGGATCCACTTCGAGCGTGCGTTCCGCCCAGACTACCATGTTTTCGAAGTCATTCTTCTGCTGGTAGGAGGCCGCAATCATTTGCATGGCGATGGCCTTGAACTCGGTGTCGGCGAACTTGGTCAGCAACTCCTGGGCCGCCTTAATGCGGGAGTCGGCGTCAGGCGCCTCGAAAATGGCCATCACGGCCTCGGCCTCTTTTTGGGATTTCACCTGGGGCTGCCGTTGGATTTCCTGGGCAGCCAGATGGGACAAGCAGACTGCGCCGGCGATCAGCAAGCCGGCGAACGCCCGGTGCGGTTCTCTCATGTAGGATTCCTTCCTGAGATATCTTGTGTTGATTGTACTTTACTCCGGCGGACGCCGGGGAGCTCGGGCTCCCAAGGCCGCCAATCCTTTTTCGGCCGCGGCGCGCGCCGCCGCCGATGCGCCCTCCAGACGGAGCGCCGCCAGGTAGTGTTGCCGCGCTTGCTCGGTTTCCTCGGCCGCTTCCGCCAGACGCGCCAGGTACACGTACGTCCAGGCAACGGTCTGCGGGTCCGGATCCAGTTCGAGGACGCGCTGGAAGAGCCGCTCCGCAAGTTCGGGATCCTTTTCGAGCGCCGCGATGCGGGCCAGCCCGTAGTAGGATCGGGCCAGCAGCCTGCGGTCGTCGGTTTGCCGCACGATGGCCAGGAACAATTCCCGGGCCTTGCCCAGCTCGCGTTTCGCGTACAGGTCTTCGGCTGCCTGAACCTGCAATTCGGGGCCGCCCGGGGCCGGCCTGGGTTCGGCCGGGGCCGGGCGTGCAGGCGGAGTGGGCTGCTGCGCGAACTCGACCCTGTCCAACCGCTGCGTTTCCCGTCTCAAATCAATGCCCTTGACCATTTCCGGGAAGTAAAAGCGCAGCGCCTGCTCCTGCTTTTCGTACGCCGGCAACGCCTCCGCAAAATACGGCGTCAGGATGTAGCCCTCGCGCAAAGCCTGCTCGACAAGCGCCTGCCGCTTCGACCCCGACGCCAGCCGGCTTTCGATCGCCTTCACCAGGCACTTGGAAACCAGCAAGGGGAAGTCTTTCTTGTAAGACTCCGGCAACAGCGGCGCCCCGAGGGCGAAGTCAATCAGGGACTTTTTCTCGTTGACTTCCTCGGCGTGACGCAGAACGATGGGGTCCACCAAATAATGAAGGTAGGCGTGCCGGATCTCTTCGATTTGGGGTTCCCGCGCCGGGGTCACGACTACGAAATAGTCGTTGGCGTAGTTGCGCACGTGGACTTGACTGGCCGGCGCCAGCAACTCGACATAAATCTGGAAGCGACGGCCGAGGACGCCGCTGGTCGGACTGCGGACGTAAGCATTGGCCTCCAGCACCGCACGGGCGACGGGGCCGTGATAGCGTTCGATGACCTGCTCGTAGCGCGGCTGGGACTTCTTCCACAGTTCTTCCACGCCGCTCTCCTTGAAAAAGCGGGCCACGAGCTTTTCCAGACCCTGCATGCCGAAGACGTCGGGCGGGAGCTGGTTCAGCAGGAAGCGATACTTGAACTCAGGCGGTCCGTGGACGCTGAGCGCAAAAGAAACATACTGGCTGAGGTCTTCGACGGGATTCCGCTGGCGGCGCTGGTCAAAGAAGCTTTTCAAAGCGGGCAAGCTGGCAGGTTTGCGCTCGAGTACGGCGGCGACCACGGACTCGCGCAGGTTCTCGTCGGCCGCGCGCCAGGGCTGCTCGGGCGAAGTGGCGGCATGGTAAGCGGCCAGCACCGTGAACAACGACAGGCTGGAATCCAGTTCCCCCTGCCCGTCAGCCCGCGCCAGCAATGCCGGCAGCAGGATGCCCGCTATCAGAACCCGCAAAACCGCGAACCTTCCTGCACTCAGTGTAACGCAGCGCGGATGCCTGGCGGCGCCGCCTGGTTCACTGCCCGGCCGCCTCGCGCATCATGGCGCAGATCTCGGCTTCCACCTCCTGCGCCACCGTGTCCAGTTCCGGAGAGCCGAACAGCTTGAGCATGGCGGTGGGCAGGATGGTGGCCAGCTTGCAGTGATCGCCGGAGCGATAGACCGAGATGCGGCAGGGCAGGGCGGTGGAAATCGCGGGATTCGCGGTGAGCACTTTGCCGGCCTGGTGGGGGTTGCAGACCTCGTAGATCAGACATTCACCCGGGTAATCCACGCCTTTGTTGCGCATGGTCTCGCGGATGTTATGCACTGCGAGGATTCCGAACTTGTGCCGCGCGGCCGCTTCCTGCAAGCCGCGATCCAGTTCCTCCATGCTCTTTTGGGTTTCGACTTCGAACAGCACGACATTCCTCCTCAATTTTGTTCTCGGCGGGCGTCCGCCTCGACGGTCACGACCGGCTCGGGTTCGCGTTCCACCACCGTGAGCACGGGACAGGGGGCATGCCGGACCACGCGCACGCTGGTCGAGCCGATCACCGTGCTGTCGAAGAAGCGGCGGTGCTGGGCGCCGATGACCAGCAGGTCGCAGCCTTCTTCGGCGGCTTGGGCGATGATCTCGCGGGAGGCCTCGCCGCGTCGCACGATCTCGCGGATCCGGCACCGCCGGCGCTGTTCATCGGGCACCCAGGCGCACAGATCCGCGATGCGATCCCGGGACGATCCCTCGTCCACGTGCAGCAGGGTGAGGGTCGCGTCCAGGCAGTGCGCCATTTCGACGGCTTGCCGGAGCGCGCGCCGTGCGACCCGGGTGTCGTTGACGGGACAGAGGATGTTGCGGATGACCAGCGGGCGTTCGGGCGTGCGCGCGCTGCCCCGGACCGTCAGCAGGGGGACGCTGGTTTCACGCAGGACACGCTCGGTAACGGAGCCCAGCATCCAGCGGTTCCAGCCGCTGCGACCGTGCGTTCCCATCACGATCAGGTCGGCGCCCGTTTCCTGGGCGGCGCGCAGGATGGTTTCGACGGGCCTGCCCTCGACCACGCGGACGGCGGGCATGGGGGCGTCGGGTCCCAACGCCTTGCGCACGAATTCGCGCAGATCCCTTTCCGCCTGGCGCTGGGCGGCCCGCAAGCGGGCCCGCAGCTCGTCCACTTGCCCTTGCGTGAAGTAGGGCGGAGCTTCGAACGAGCTGGCGTGCAGCACCGTCAGGCGCGCGCCGGAACAGCGCCCGAGTGCGTCGGCATATTGCAGGCCCAGCGCGGACAACTCGCTGAAATCCACCGGCGCCAGGATGTGCCTGGGATGTTCCAGTTGCATGGGGCCTCGCTGCGGGCGCCGGGCGCCCGTCACTCTTTGTGATGCGCCGTCGAGGCCCGGGGTGACGCGCTAGCCTGTCGTGACGCGGTTTTCCAGCACTCCCACGCCTTCGATCTCGATCTGCACCAGCGCGCCGGGCGCCAGCGGCCCCACGCCGGCCGGCGTTCCGGTGGCGATCAGATCGCCCGGCTCCAGCGTCATCACTTCGGAGACGAAAGCGATGATGCGGGCCACCGAAAAGATCATCTCGTCCGGGCTGGCCTGCTGGCGGACCTCGCCGTCCACCCGGGTGCGCAGCCGCAGTGTTTCCAAGGAAACTTCGGCGACGGGGACGATCCAGGGACCAACCGGGCAGAACGTGTCGAAGCCTTTGGCCCGGGTCCACTGCACGTCTTTCTTTTGCAGGTCGCGGGCGGTGACGTCGTTGACGCAGGTGTAGCCCAGGATGTAGGCCTGCGCCCGCTCGACCGGCACGTTGCGCGCGCGCCGGCCGATGACCACGCCGATCTCGCCCTCGTAATCCACGCGCTGCGCCAGCGGCGGCACCACGATGGGGTCACCGTGCGCCGCCAGCGCGGAGGGCGGCTTCAGGAAGATCACCGGCTCGGCAGGCGCCAGGTTGCCCAATTCTTTCGCGTGTTCTTCGTAATTCCGCCCCACGCAAACGATCTTGCTCGGCCAGCAGGGGGGCAGCAACCGGACCCGGCTGAGCGGCCACGATTCTCCGGTGCGTGCCGACCAGCCGGCCGCGGTCTCATAGACCGTCTCGTTTTCCACCACGCCGTACCTGACGAGCGGCGAAACGTCAGGCGTGGTTGCGGGTGTCGAAGGATCGAGGCTGAAACGTACCAGTCTCAAGGCGCATGTACCTCCACGGGAGATGAAAGTGCGCTCTCGTTGCCGCGAAGATCCACGGCCGAGATCGCGTAGCGATATTTCTTTCCGGATTCGATGGTGCGATCCGAGTAGGCCGGCAGCTCGACGAGTTCGGTGAGCGGCTGGAGCGAACCGTCGCCGAGGGCGCGCCAGACGCGGTAGCCGCGCAGGTCGGGTTCCGCGTTGCGCTCCCAGAGCAGCTCGACGCTGCCCACACCGGGCGTGGCTTGCAATCCCCGGGGAGGCGCGGGCGGGAAGCGGTCCTCGGGGACGATGCGGACGGCGTCGGACAGTTCGCTCAGGGCTTCGTTCTGCCCGGCGACGACAAACGCCTGCACCGCGTACTCCCAGAGCCTGCCCAATTCGGCGGTCGCATCCACAAACTCGGCGGCGTCGGTCTCGCCGACGGGCCGGGCCTGATCCTGAGCTTCCGCGCGGCGGAAGATGCGATAGCGCAGGCCTGCGCGCGTTTCGCCTGCCCTCCAGCTCAAGCGCACGCCGGAGGCGGTCGCCTCGACCGCCAGGTCGGCGGGGCGAAGGAGGACGGGTACGACTTCGAGCGCCACCAGATTGGACCACGCACTCAGACGGCCCTTGGGTCCGGACGTGCGCACGCCCAGAATCAGTTCGCGGCCCGCCCATTCTCGCGCCGGCAGAGAAAGCTCGACGGGAGCGGCAACGGAGCCGCTTACCGGCAGGCGCCTTGCCTGCGCGGCCCAGCGTTCGGTATCGAAGTTGCCCTCGGGCGGCGGACCGGCGCGCAACTCGACGTCGCGGAAGCGCCGCAGGAGGAGGCCGTCGGTGGTGAGCTCGGGCAGCGTGAAACGCACCAGGATCCGTTCGCCGACCTGCTGCGCGCGAAGATCCGAGACCGGCTCGGGAATGCCCAGGGACGGCGGCATGGGCTCGCCCGGGGATCCGCAGCCGGCGGCGAGCAAAACAAGCAGGATGAGCGAGTCCGCCGGCCGGCTCACAGGATGTAACGGGTCAGATCCTGGTCTTTCATGATGTCGGCCAACTGCTTGCGCACGTAGGCCGCGTCAATGCGCACGTGCTTTTTCTTGAGGTCGGGTCCTTCGAAGGAGACCTCCTCCAGAACCTTTTCCATGATCGTGTGCAAACGACGGGCGCCGATGTTCTCGGTGGTTTCGTTGACGTGGGCGGCGCAGCGGGCGATTTCCTCGAGGGCGTCGTCGGTGAAGGTCAGCTTGATGCCCTCGGTCTCCAGTAAGGCCGTGTACTGTTTGACCAGCGCGTTCTTGGGTTCCTTGAGGATGCGGATGAAGTCCTGCTCGGTGAGAGGCTTGAGCTCGACGCGTATGGGGAAGCGGCCTTGCAGCTCGGGGATGAGGTCGCTGGGTTTGGAGACGTGGAAGGCGCCGGCGGCGATGAACAGGATGTGATCCGTGCGGACGAAGCCGTAGCGCGTGTTGACCGTGGTGCCCTCGACGATGGGCAGGATGTCGCGCTGAACGCCCTCGCGGCTCACATCGGGGCCGTGACCGGTTTCGCGGCCGGCGATCTTGTCAATCTCGTCCAGGAAGATGATGCCGCTCCTTTCCACGCGCTCCAGCGCCGCACGCGTCACCTGATCCATGTCAATGAGCTTCTGTTCTTCCTCCTGGGTGAGATAATCGAGGGCTTCGCTGACGCGCATCTTGCGCTTGCGCGTGCGTCCGCCGAACAGGCCGGGCAGCATGTCGCGGATGGAGACGTCCATTTCCTCGACGCCCGTGCTGGTGGTGATCTGGAAGGTGGGGCCGGGCTCGCGGACATCAATTTCCACGATGCGGTCGTCGAGTTTGCCGGCCCGGAGGCGTTCGCGCAGCTTCTCGCGCGAGCGTTCGTAGCTCTCGGTGATTTCCGAGGGCGGCGGCATGAGCAGGTCGAGCAGGCGCTCTTCGGCGTTGCGTTCGGCGCGGTCGCCGATCTCCTCGGCGCGCTCTTCGCGCACCATGTCAATGGCGATCTCCACCAGATCCCGGATCATGGACTCCACGTCGCGGCCCACGTAACCGACTTCGGTGAACTTGCTGGCCTCGACCTTGAGGAAGGGCGAGTTGGCGAGCCGGGCCAGGCGACGGGCGATTTCGGTTTTGCCCACGCCGGTGGGGCCGATCATGAGGATGTTCTTGGGCATGACTTCCTCGGCCATTTCGGGGTCGAGCCGCTGGCGCCGGATGCGGTTGCGCAGGGCGACGGCGACCGCCCGCTTGGCCTCGGTCTGGCCGATCACGTACTTGTCGAGCTCGCGGACGATTTCGCGCGGAGTAAGTTCGTCCAGCGCGGGTTCCTCCTCGACGGACTGTACGGGAAGATAGATGACCATCAGCCCAGCTCCTCGTAAGTTACTTTCTGGTTGGTGTAAATGCAGATCTGCGCGGCGATGGTCATGGCCTCTTCGGCGATGCGGCGCGCGTCCAGGTCGGTGTTGCGCATCAGGGCCACGGCGGCCGCTTTGGCGAAGGGCCCGCCCGAGCCGATGGCGGCCACCCCCTCGTCCGGCTCGATGACATCGCCTGCGCCGCTGAGGATGTACGTGTTGCCGGCATCCGCCACCAGCAAGAGCGCTTCCAGGTGGCGCAGGACGCGATCCGTACGCCACTCCTTGGCCAGCTCGATGACGGCCCGGGTGAGGTTGCCGCCGTGCGCTTCCAGCTTGGACTCGAAGCGCGCGAACAGAGCCACGGCGTCCGCGGTGGAGCCGGCAAAACCGGCCAGGACCTTGTCGTTGTAAAGCCGGCGCAGCTTGCGGGCCGAGGCCTTGAGCACTTCCTGCCCGATGGTGACCTGGCCGTCGCCGGCCATGACCACTTTGCCGTTTCGCCGGACGCAGAGAATGGTGGTGGAATGCACGCGGGCGCACGAGCCCGACGCGCGGCGACGTTTTGACATGGATCCGTTCCTATTCTAACGCGCCGGCGATTGCGCGTTTCGTCCTGCCTTCGATTCGCTGTCGGAAGCGAGAGTCGAAGCCGATTGGCTAAGATGAAAGGAGAAGTTTCCACTCCGAGGGGCTGGAGACGAACTGACATGGCTTACGTGATTGCGGAACCCTGCATTGGAACCAAGGACACGGCCTGCGTGGACGCCTGTCCGGTGGATTGCATTCATCCCAAAAAGGACGAGTCCGGTTTTGGGGAGGCGCCCATGCTCTACATTGATCCGCAAGAGTGCATTGACTGCGGCGCCTGCGTGCCGGTCTGCCCGGTCTCGGCGATTTTCGCGCTGGACGATTTGCCGGAGAAATGGGCCCATTATGCGCGAATCAACGCCGAGTATTACGGCCGGTAAGTGGCGGTCGTACTGTCGGTCTCCCAAAGCTTGACGCGAGCCACGCGGACTCTGTCGGCGGCGGTGCTCTGCTGCAAGGCCCGGGCCAGCTCTTCGTAAAAATAACGCGCCATGTTTTCGGCCGTGGGATTGAGGCGATCGAAGGGCGGGATCTCGTTGAGCATGCGGTGGTCGAGCCGCTCGATCAGGTTGCGCAGCCAGCGTTTCAGCTCGACGAAGTCCACGAGCAGCCCGGTCTCATCCAGTTGTTCGCCTTCCAGGGTTACTTCCACTTTGTAATTGTGACCGTGCACGTTTTCGCACTTGCCGCGATAACCGCGCAGGGCGTGGCCGGCGGCAAAGCTTTCCTCGACGGTAATTTCAAACATCGAAAAACTTCTCCACGTCCTCCAACCGGGTGGTGAACGAGTATTCGGGCAGGCTGGCGAAGAACACGCGCCCGTAACGTTGCCTGCTGATCCGATTATCCAACAGCGCGAGCACGCCGCGGTCGCTGGAGGCGCGGAGGAGGCGTCCGAAACCCTGCTTGAGGGCCAGAGCGGCCTGCGGGATCTGATACTCGTAAAAGGGGTTGCCGCCCTCCTCGCGGATGGCGCGGATGCGCGCCTCGACCACGGGATCGGTGGGCACGGCGAAGGGGAGACGGTCAATGATGACGCAACTGAGTTGCTCGCCGGGCACGTCCACGCCCTGCCAGAACGAGGCCGTGGCGAACAGCACGCCGTTGGGCGTCTGGCGGAACTCCTCCAGCAGGGCGGTGCGGGGCCCCGTGCCCTGGAGCAGGCAGGGGTACTCGAGCGCCGGCGCGACCCGGTCGTAGACCTGCCGCATCTGCTGGTAACTGGTGAACAGCACGAAGGCGCGGCCGCGGCTGATGCGGAGCAGGCGGAGGATTTCTTCCGCGGCCCGGGCGGCAAAGTGCGGCTCGCGGGGATCGGGCAGGTGCTGGGGCACGTAGAGCAGCGCCTGCCGCCGGTAATCGAAGTGGCCCGGCACGATAAGGGTTGCGGCGTCAGACACGCCCAGCCGCCGCTGGATGTAGTCGAAGCTGCCGCCCACGGCGAGGGTGGCCGAGGTCAGAACCACGCTGTCCACGCGCCCGAAAAGTTTCTCCGCCAGAATGGTGGAGACGTCAATCGGCGTCGCCTGCAAGAAGCAGCCGCGGCCGCGGCGCTCGATCCAGTACACGTAACCGCGTTCGCCGGACTCCATCCAGAAACGCAGGTTGCGGGCAAGCTCAGCGGTCCTGCGCAGCAGGGGCAGGACTTCCTCGGGCGGATTCTTGATCAGGCCCAGGTGGGCGCCGGTGAGCTCCAGCGCGCGTACCAGGTCCAGGTACGACTCCTCGTGCCGCTGGAGAAACTCTTCCTGCTCGCGAAACGCCCAGCGCCCCTCCTCGTCTCCGAAAAGCGCAAAGAAACGGGAGGCCAGTTCGTCCAGGCGGTCCAGGATCCGGTCCAGTTCCTGCGAGCCGAACTGCTTGCGACGCGCCAGCGCGGCAATGTCCCGCCGCAATTCCTGAAACTGGTAGTTGGAGATCTGCACGCCGAAGTACTGGCCGGCCACTTCCTCGATCTCGTGGGCTTCGTCAAATACGACCGCGGAGTATTCGGGAATGATGGAAGCGCCTTCGTTCTCCTTGAGCGCCAGGTCGGCGAAGAACAGGTGGTGGTTGACGATGATGATGTCGCTGGCCAGGGCCCGCTGGTGCATCAGGGTGAGGAAGCAGCGCTCGAACTGGGCGCACTTCTGGCCGGCACAAAGCTCTCGTCGGGCATCCACTTTGGCCCATACGCTGCTGTCTTCGGGGAGATCGCGGATCTCGGCCCGGTCGCCGGTTTGGGTTGTCTTTTCCCAGTCCCGGATAATCTGGAAATCGGCCACCTCTTCCAGACCTTCCAGAAGCAATTCTTTGTCGGCATCGTAAATTTTCTGGCGGCAGGCATAATTGTTCCTGCCTTTCATGTAACAGACATTGAGGGAACGGCCGAGGTGTTTTTCCAGGAAAGGAATGTCTTTGTAGAAGAGCTGGTCCTGAAGGTTCTTGGTTCCGGTGGAAATCACCACGCGCTTGCCGGAGAGGATCGCGGGGACCAGATAGGCGAGGGTCTTGCCTGTGCCTGTGCCTGCTTCGACGATGAGGTGTCGGCCCCGTTGCAGAGCGTCCCAGACCGCCTCGGCCATCTGCACCTGGCCGGGCCGGTGCTCGTAGTTGGGGTGCCAGCGCGAGAGCGGTCCTTCGGGGCCGAAAAACTGGCTGACCGTAAGCTCGCGCGCACGGGCGGGCATGACCTACTCCCAGTATAGGAGCGGCCCGCCCGTTTCCTCAGGAGATCACTTCGAAATCCCAGCCGAAACCGGGTTGCTCGGACGGAAGCGCGTAGATGCCTTCGGGTCCGCGGGTGAGCCGGTTGTCCTCTTCGTAGCGCCGGTAGACCTCGGGCGGGCCGCCGGGCGGGGGCATGAAGAACTCGGCCCAAGGGCTGTTCGGGGTGGCCATGATGAAGTGCAGGGAGTCCCGGCTGCCGCCGCCGTGCGGGATGACCGGGATGTCGTAGGCGGCGGCCAGGGCGGCGATGCGCCGGATCTCGGTCAGCCCGCCGCACCAGTGAATATCGGGTTGCCAGATGTCGGCCGCCTTGTGTTCCAGCAGTTGGCGGAAGCCGTAGCGCGTGTACTCGTGTTCGCCGGTGGCGATGCGGGTGGTGCGAATGGCGGCGCGCAGCCGCCCGAAGCCTGCGTAGTCGTGGGGCGGCAGGCACTCCTCCATCCAATAGACGCGGTACGGCGCCGCCATTTCGGCCATCTCGCGGGTGTAGTCTTCGGTCCAGGCCATCCAGCAATCGAGCATGATGTCGCCGTCTTCGCCCAGAGCTTGCCGGGCGCGCCGGATCAGTTCCAGGTTCTTCTTCATGCCCGCGCGCCCGTCGGCGGGGCCGTGGGGCATGGCCAGCTTCAGGCGGCGGTAGCCGAATTCGACATGCTGCTCGATGTCGTTGCCGGTGCAGTAGGCGGGGATGCGGTCTTTGGTGGCGCCGCCCAGCAAGCGGTAGACCGGCTCTCCCAGCGCCTTGCCGATCAGGTCCCAAAGAGCCAGGTCTACGCCGCTGATGGCGTTGATCACCACGCCCATGCGCCCGTAATGCATGGTGCCGCGCCACATCATGTCCCAGAGTTTTTCCACATCGAAGGGATCCTCGCCGATCAGCAGCTTGACCAGGTGGCCTTCGACCACCACGCCCCCGCCCGGTCCGCCCATGCCATAGCCTTTGAGACCCTTGTCCGTGGAAACTTCGACGGTGAAGCTGTCCAGCCGTCCCGGATCCGGAAAGTAAAGCGAGCGGCGCGCCTTGTATTTCGGGTAGATGGACATGGGGCCGGCGACTTCGGTGCCTTGAGTGGACCACGAGCCGGGCGCGGGCTGATAGGCGGGCAAGGGCCGCCTCGGACGAGTACGCACCAGACGTACGCCGGTGATTTTCATGCGGCTTTTTTCGCCCTGGAACGGAAGGGCAGGTGTGGAGACGGCGGGCGCCAGCGCGGCGTGCCGAAGGAAACTCCTGCGATTCATGCGACCCTCCCAGGCCAGTATGATCTCCACCGGGACATGGAAGTCAAGGGACGGCGAGGGAGAATTCGGCGAGCGTGTGCTACACTAACGCTCTTGAGCCCCTGCGGGCTGTGTTGCCATGCAATTGTTTCGTTACGGTTTCCTGCTGCGGAACCTGATCTTGAGGGATTTCAAGATCCGCTACCGCAACATGTCGCTGGGGATCTTCTGGTCGCTGCTGAACCCGCTGGTGATGATGGGAGTACTGACGTTTATTTTCACCAGGATTTTCCCCAGTCCTTCCATCAAAAACTTTGGGGTGTTCGTCCTTTGCGGGCTGGTTCCTTTCAATTTTTTCGCGGTTGCGTGGGTAAGCGGGACCACCTCGCTGCTCAATAACGCCGCGCTGGTCAAGCGCGTGAGGATGCCGCGCGAAGCGGTGCCGGTTTCGGTGGTGCTGGCCAACGGGATTCATTTCCTGATCCAGATCGCCTTGTTACTGACTTTCGTGCTGGGAACCGGCTACGGGATCAACCCGAACTGGCTGTGGCTGCCTTTCATCTTCGGCCTCGAGGTGGTCTTCGTGTGCGGGCTCTCGCTGGCCTCCTCGGCCCTGGACGTGTTCTTCCGCGACGTCCGCTACGTGGTGGAGTCGGCCAATACGGTCTTGTTCTGGCTGGTTCCCATTTTTTACTCGTTCGCCATCATTCCCGAGCAGTACAAGACGGTGTACCAGTTCAATCCTGTTGCGGCCGTGGTGATGGCCTGCCGGCTGATTCTGCTGGAGAATCGGCAGCCGCCCTTCTCGTTGCTGTGGAAGCTGGCGCTGGTATCCACGGTGGCGCTTGTGCTGGGTCTGGCGATCTTCCGGCGTTCCAAACGCAAGTTCGCGGATTACCTGTAACATGCCGCCCGTGATCGAGTTCCGGCAAGTATCCAAGCTTTATTACCGGCACCATACCCGGCGCTTTTTCCATCGCTATCTGATGGAAAAGTGGGGGCGCGCGCCCAAGGAGCCTTTCTACGCCCTGCGCGATGTCAGCTTCGAAGTCGAAGAGGGCGACAGTCTGGCAGTGGTAGGGCCGAACGGGGCGGGCAAGAGCACGCTGCTGAGCTTGATTGCAGGTCTGAGCTTTCCGGACGAGGGACAGGTCGAGGTCCGGGGGAAGGTTGCCGGCCTGCTCGAGCTGGGTTCGGGTTTTCATCCCGATCTTACCGGCCGCGAGAACCTCGTGGTCTATGCTTCCCTGCTCGGGTTATCGCGCAGCGAGCTGCGGGAGCGCTTCGACGAGATCGTCGAATTTTCGGGCATCGGGGATTTTCTGGACGAGCCGCTGCGGACGTATTCGGCGGGCATGATCCTGCGACTGGCTTTCTCCGTGGCGATCCACGTCGAAGCGGGCGTCATGCTTTTTGACGAAATTCTGGCTGTAGGCGACCAGAGCTTTCAGGCGAGCTGCTTCGAGAAGATCGTCGAGTTGCGCCGCAAGGGCTGCACGATCGTGTGCGTCTCGCACTCGGCGGACGTCCTGAAGCGTCTCTGCGCCCGGGCGATCTGGCTCGAAGGGGGACGCGTGGTGCGGGACGGCCCGGTCGCCGAGGTCGTGGAAGCGTACCGGCTTTCGGCCGGCGCGCATGCACCCATCGCGGGCAAGGGAGGCGGCTAGGGCCGGAAGCGCAGGGCGTAGAGATCGGCGTCCTTGAGCCGGATGCAAAGTCGAATCGTCTTGCCGGCCAGCTTCGAGACGTCGCTTGCGCCGCGCCAGCGCGCCGTTCCTTCGAATTCATCGCCCACGATTTCTGCGCAGTCCTCCAGCGAGTAGCCGGGCAGCGGTTTGCCTTCGGCGTCGGTGATGGCAATGCGCAGCATGCCCGCGGCCGAGGTGGAGTAGTTAATTTCCAGCTCCCGGCCCTGGAAACGCAGGGGTCGCGTCCAGGCCTCGCCGCCCTGGTAGCCGGCGTAAAGGGAGGCGATGCGGTCCAGACCGAGCACGTAACGGCTCAGGTGGGCTGTGGGTTGCCCGTAATGACGCGCCACATAGAACGACATTTCCTGCGGCCCCGTGGGCACGATATTCCGGGCGGGGTAATTGGTGCGGGAGACCCAGTTCGAGGGGCCGGGCCCGGGTCGAACAAAAGCTTCGAGAAATGTTCTTTCGTAACGGCTGCCTCCCCGGCTGACGAGCAGCACCGCATCGGAGCAGTCGCCGGCGTAGCGCGGGTCCACGCCGATGGCCTGCGCCTGCTCAGGCGTGAGCGCGCGGCGGCCCGGCGCCAGGCGCGCCGCCAGGCCCAGGTACAGGTGCGGAGCGCGGAAGTAGGGGCCGGTTTGATTGGTGTAAAGGTGTTCGGGCGGCGCGTCGCCGAACTCCATCTCCACGGGCGGACTCCATTGCAGGAAATCCCTGCTCGTGGTGCGCGAAATCCAGCGGTAATTGACCTCGCCGACTCGTTTCCAGCTGCGGAAATAGCAGACGTAGCAGCCTTCGCTTTCCGACCAGAAGGCCACGTTCTGCGAATCGAAGGCCGAGCGATCGGGCGCGGGGATGACGGGTGCGTCACGCAGCCGGCGCCAGCGCAGGCCGTCAGCCGAGACGAAGGCGTGCAAGCCGCTTTTCGAGGTCCCGGCCAGGGCCTTGTAACGTTGATCCGGCTCCACGCCCGGGCGCACATCCAGGAACGGGGAGAAGTTGTGCGAAAAGGGCGACTGGCCGGCGAGAATCACGTTGTTGTCCCGTGTGCCCGCCACCTCGAACAAGCCGAGCTTCGGCTTGGTCCAGTGAATGGCGTCGCGCGACTCGGCGTAGCAGGTCACTTCGCGCGGGTTGCCGTCGGGGCCGGCCGATGGCAGGCCGCGGTAGTACAGCCGGTACAGGTCGCCGTCCTCGATCACCGTGAAGTAGCCGCTGAACGGGCCTTCCCATGGCGCGTCGAGCCGGAGCACGGGACCCGCTTCGCGGGGCGGCACGGGGCGCAGTTCGACCCCGGTCATACGTTCGATCAGGAAGCGGTCCACGAACAGCTCCCGGCGCGAAGCCAGCTCGATGAGCTGCCCGTGCGCGGCCAGCGCGGCCAGACCCAGCGAAAGCAGCCGCCACATTCCATCGAGTCTATCTCAGAGGCCAAGCGGGTATACTGGACAGCGTATGTCGCCGAGTACCCGAAGGAAATTCTTATGGATGTCCGCCCTGACCTGCCTGGGCCGGGCGCGAACGGTCTCCGCGGCGGAGAAGATCCGGGTTGGCCTGATCGGCTGCGGGGGAATCAGCCGCGGTGATTTGACGGCATTCCTGAGTTACGCCGAAGTGGACTGCCCGGTGGTTTGCGATGTGGACGAGGCCCAGCTCGCCAAAGGCGTTGCCCTGGTGGAGAAACTGCGCGGGCGCCGTCCCGATACGGTGAAAGATTTTCGCCGCGTCATCGAACGCAAGGACGTGGACGTGGTGCTGGTCTGCACGCCGGACCACTGGCACGCGTTGCCCACGGTGCTGGCTTGCCAGGAAGGCAAGGACGTTTACGTGGAAAAGCCGCTGGCCACGACGGTGGCCGAGGGACGCGCCATGGTGGAGGCGGCGCGGCGTCACGGGCGCGTGGTGCAGATGGGCACGCAGTGGCGCAGCGGCCCGCACTACCAGGAGGCGATCGAGTTCGCTCAGTCCGGCAAGCTGGGCAAGATCCGCCAGGTCCGGGCCTGGGCCTACCTGGACTGGGTCGGGGGCATCGGCAATCCGCCCGATCGCGACCCGCCGGCGGGCGTGGATTACGATTTCTGGCTCGGTCCGGCGCCCCTGCGTCCTTTTAATCCCAACCGGTTCCACTTCAATTTCCGCTGGTTCTGGGATTATGCCGGCGGCCTGATGACGGATTGGGGCGTGCACCTGATCAACCTGGCCTTGTGGGCGATGGGGCCGGAGCCGCCGCGCGCCGTGACGTCCACCGGCGCCAAGTATGTTTGCGAAGACAACGCGGAGACGCCCGACACGCAAGTGGCGGTCTATGAATTTCCCGGTTACACGATGATTTGGGAACACCAGATGCTGGGCGGCGTGGGCATCGGCGGGCGGCCGCACGGGCTAGCCTTCAGCGGAAGCGAGGCGACGCTGATCGTGGACCAGCGCGGCTGGGAGGTCATTCCCGAACCGAAAAAAAAGAACCTGACGATCAAGCGACTGGTGGACCCGCAGGATCGGGACGCCGACGGCCGCCGCGCCCACGTGGGCAACTTTCTGGAATGCATCCGCACACGCCGCCAGCCCGTCACCAACGTGGAGGTGGGTCACTTCGTCTCGGCGGTCGCGGCGCTGGGCAACATCGCCTTGCTGACGGCTTCGCGCATCGTCTGGGACCCTGCCGCCGAGCGCATTCCGGGACATCCCAAAGCCGATGCTCTGCTGACCCGAACCTATCGCAAGCCCTGGACTCTGCCGTACCTGCGGAGCTGAGTGAACTCTCAGCCGCGACGCTCGGCGGGTCGGGTCTCCAGCAGGGCCCGCACCTGCGCCTCCAATTGCTCGACGCGGCGGGTCAGGTCCTCGATGGCCTGGCCCTCGGGGTCGGGCAGCTTGCCGTGTTCCAGCTCGTCGTTGACGGAAACGCCGCCGATACGGACGACACGACCCGGAACCCCCACTACCGTGGAGTGGTCCGGAACCGAGCGGATGACCACCGAACCGGCGCCGATCTTCACGCAGTCGCCGATGCGGATGTTCCCCAGCACCTTGGCGCCGGCGCCGATGACGACGTGGTTGCCGATGGTGGGGTGCCGCTTGCCTTTTTCCTTGCCCGTGCCGCCCAGGGTCACGCCCTGGTACAGCAGGACGTCGTCGCCGATCTCAGTGGTCTCACCAATCACCACGCCCATGCCGTGGTCAATGAAGAAGCGCCGCCCGATGCGCGCTCCCGGATGGATCTCGATTCCGGTAAGCCAGCGGCTGAACTGCGAAATCAGACGCGGGATGAGGGGAATGCGCCAGCGCCAGAGCTTGTGCGCCAGCCGGTGCAGCAAAACGGCATGGAAGCCGGGATAGCAGAGCAGGATCTCCAAAACGCTGCGCGCCGCAGGGTCCGCGCGAAAGATGGTCTCGATCTGCTCTTTGATGGTGCGGAACATCCCGGTTGCCCTCCATTATCGCGCAAACCGGCGGACGATCCGGCCCCGGGCGGCGGCGTCGCTACAATACGGGGTGATGGATCACCTTCCGGGCATGCATTTCCTGCGCAATCTGATCGAGCGGCGCAGCTTGTTGTTCCAGCTCGTGCGGCGCGATTTCGAGCAGCGCTTCGTGGGTTCGGCGGCAGGCTGGCTCTGGGGCTTGATTCATCCCTTGGTGCTGCTGGCCAGTTGGACCTTCGTGTTCCAGGTCTGTCTGAGGATCCGCCTGCCGCCCGGCGAGGTGACCCAAAACTACACGTTGTTCCTGTTCGCCGGCTTTCTGCCCTGGCTGCTTTTCCAGGAGACCGTGCAGCGGTCGGTGGGCTGCCTGCTGGACCACAAGAACCTGATCACCAAGACCCTGTTCCCCGCCGAGCTGGCGCCGGTCTCGATATTCCTCTCGTCGCTAATCAACCATCTGATGGCGCTGGCCATGGCGGTGGCGGCGATCGCCTTCTGGGGAAAACATTTCGGGCCGATGTTGTTGGCCGTGCCGCTGTACATGTTCCTGCTCGGCCTGTTCGCGGTCGGGCTGGGCTGGATCGTCTCCAGCCTGAACGTCTACTTGCGGGACACCGCGCACGTGCTGCTGGTGGCCCTGACCGGGTGGTTCTGGCTGACGCCCATCTTCATCACGAAAGAACAAATTCCCCCTCATTTGTTATGGTTGGTGCGCTACAACCCCATGACCCATTTCGTGGAGGCCTACCGGGAACGCCTGCTGACCGACCTGCCCATCAACCTGCGGGAGCTGGCGGCGCTGGCGACGGTGGGCGTAATGATGTTCGTCGCCGGCGGCCTGTTCTTCCGTCACCTCAAGCGCGGTTTCGCCGACGTGCTCTGAGGAGGTTCGCGGGCAGGGGACGGATCAGGAATCCTGGTCCAGTCGCGTCAGCCCGGCTTCCCGCGCCCAGCGCAACGCCTGCTGGTACTCGAGCCACGTCAGGCGGCGCGCGATCTCCGGATATTGAAAAGCCTTGTGCTCCGGCCGGTACTGGGCCATGATATTGACGTACGTGGACTTGGTGAGCTTTTCCGCGACCCAGCGCACGAACTTGTCGGTGCCTGCGATGTTGTTGGGCATCACCAGATGGCGGATGATCAGGCCGCGAAGGGCGATCCCGTTTTCGTCCACCACCAGCTCGCCCACCTGCCGGTGCATCTCTTCGATGGCCGCTGCCGCCCGCTCGGGGTAATCGCCGGCGCCCGAGGAATACTTGGCGGCCATCTCGCCGTCCATGTACTTGAAGTCGGGCATGTAGATGTCCACGATGCCGTCGAGCAGCTTGATGATCTCCACCGGCTCGTAACCGCCGCAGTTGTACACCAGCGGGATGCGCAGCCCCATCCGGATGGCGGTGCGCAGCCCCTGTACGATGTTGGGCACGACGTGCGTGGGCGTCACCAGGTTGACGTTGTGGCAGCGCAGCTCCTGCATCTGAACCATGAGCCGGCCCAGCATTTCATCGCTCATGTAACTGCCGTCGCCCCGGTGGTTGATCTCCCAGTTCTGGCAGAAGCAGCACAGCAGGTTACAATGGCTGAAAAAGATCGTCCCCGACCCCCGACGTCCCACCAGCGGGCGTTCCTCGCCGAAGTGCGGGTGGGCCGAAGCCACCTTGACGCGCGAGGTGGCCTGGCAGACGCCCTTCTCGCCTTTCAGACGGTTGACGCCGCACTGGCGGGGGCACAGTCGGCAGCTCTTGTAAATGGCCCACAAGGCGCGGGCCCGCTCGGCCAGCTCACCCGAGCGCTCCAGCTTCAGGTAGGCCGGTTCAAAGTCCTTGCGTAACATCGTGGGTACCGGCTTGCGCGGCCGGGCGACGAGGCCGCCCGGTAACAGGATCGTAGCGAATTCCCGGCGGGTCGGACCATCCATAGGCATCCCCGCCATTAGAATAGCTCAGTCGGACTGCGGCGGCAACTCCCAGCGTTGGTCCTCAGCGGATCACGAACACGGCGTCGTAAGCTCCGGCGGCCCCTTGGGGGAGCGGGGATGGATCCGGAACCCGCTCCACACGCAGGTTGGGATCCCGGTAATAAAGCCGGAGGGCCAGCACCGGCGCCCAGTCGTCCTCGGCAAAGGGGTCCCCTCGCAGCAAGACGCGGGCGCCCGGCGGCAGCGGGGACCGCGACCGCGAAGCGGCCTCGAATACCTGTCGCAGCTTCCGCTCCTCTTTGGCGACCCAGCCTGCGGCCAGGGGCTTGTGAGCCTGATGAACCGAGTGCAGCAGGAGCGCCAGGACCGCCAGCGCCGCCGGTCCCGCCAGTGCCGTGGCCCGCTCGCTCATCCCGAGACCTCGCGCCTTTTGCGCCAGCGTCGTCGCCGCCCGGGCGGCGGGCTGGGCGAGGTACAGGGCCAGACCGAGAGCCGGCACATACGTCACGAACGCGCCACGCGGGGGAATGAACATGACGGGCAGCGATCCCGCTATGAAAAGCAGCCACGCGAAGGTGAGGGTGCGACTCCTGGCCAGCACCGCGGCGGCGAGGGTGGCGGCGCAGAGGGCCAGCGTCGCCGGTGCGCTCAATCGCTGCGGGCGGTAAAGCAGCAGGCTCAGATAGTGCGAGAGGTTTTCCAGATAGGTCTGTACCGACCATACCGGCTGGTAGGCGAGGTTCGACGTCATCGCCGCGGGCCCGCTCAGTCGCGGCGCCAGGTAAACGATTCCCAGGATCGTCATGCAGGCAACGCATCGCCAACTGCCGGCAAGCCGGCTGGGCAGGTTGGACTGGCGCGCGGAGAATCCGGCCCACGAGATCTCCCAGGCGAGCAGGATCGCGGGGAGCGTGACGGCGATTTCCTTGGAGTTCAAAGCGAGCCAGAACAGGGCGCTCAGGGCGAGGCAGCGTCGCCCGCCGATCGGCCGGTTCTGTTGGCGAGCTTGCACATACAGCAACAGACAGCCGTAATAGAAGAAACCCGCCAGCAGATCGTAAATGGCCGCCGAGCTGTAGTACAGGTCCGACAGGTGAGCTTGATAAGAAAACAGCAGGGCGCCCAGGATCGCAGCCGTAAAGGACTGCGTCAGTCGCCGGATGAGGAGAAAGGCCAGGCCCAGGTTCGTCACGAGGAGGAGAAAACAAACCATCCGGAAGGCTCGAGGCTCGAGTCCAAAGAGAGCGAACAACGGGGCATAAAAGAGCGCTCCCGCGGGCCGGTAACTGGCTGCGAACGGGTTCAGCAAATCGGCGGCAAGGCGCCAGGCAGGCTTGGTCCAGTAACCATACAGATTCATCATGTCGTCGGGCATGAAGCCCGAGCGCAAGCCATCGCCTGCCAGGGCGAGAAAGTGCACTGACACCAGGGCCGCGGCGGCTGCTTTCGAGAGCCGGGCCATGGGAGCCTGCTCGACCTGGCTCGGGAACCGGCGCCTAAGTTTCCCGTGGAGGAAACTCGGGATGGGGCGGCGGAGTCTCCCGTCGCTGCCGGCGCACCGGATCGAAGGCCATCACCTTGCCGTAGCGGTAGGATTCCACTCCGAGCGAGATCGCTACCTGAACCTGGTAGCCGCGGAGCGAGTTATAGACCGGCGGCTTTCGGCTGCGCATGGAGTCGAGCCAGTCGTCGGTAAGACCCACACCCGGCTCCGGCTCGATGATCACCTCCGTCTTGCCGTCGTTGGCGGCGCGGAACTCTTCGATGAATTGCTTTTCCGCGCGAATGACGGCGACGGCGCGCGGTCCGCGCTGAGCGCCGGGCGGGGCTTTGCGCTGATCGCCCATGGCGTCCATGGCCGCTTGTCCTTCGAGCACTTGCAGGGTTCCCCAGTTGCCGTAAATGGTCAAGGGGACCGAGGTGGCGTTGGCCATGCAGGAAACCATGTTGATCGAGTAATCGCCGGGATACTCGACGAGCGTCAAATACGTGTCCGGCACCTCGCGGTTCTTCTGCACGTAAATTCCGCCGACGGCGACCACGCGCGTGGGGAAGTCGAAGCCCAGCATGGTGCACATGGTGCCCAGGCGGTGATAGAGCAGGTCGCCGGCGTTGCCGGTGGAGTAATCCCAGAACTTGCGCCAGCGGAAATAACGTTCGGCGCTGATGGGACGTTTGGGCGCGGGTCCCAGCCACATGTCCCAATCCAGGTTCTCCGGACCGAACTTTGCATCGGGCCAGTGTTCGCTGCCCACGCCGGGGATGGGGTAGTCCCACATGCCTTCCCGCGTGTTGCGGTTGTAACTGATGAGGCCCCAGAGAATCTTGCCCATCTTGCCGGCCTTGATGTACTCATGCACTTTCCAGTTCAGGCGCGAAGCCGGGCCGCTGCCGCCCACTTGAAGCACGCGGCCGGTTTTCTCGACCAGCGCGTGCAGTTCGGCGGCTTCCTCCAGGGTGCGGGTCATGGGTTTTTCCAGGTAGACGTCCTTGCCCGCTTCCAGCGCCTCGCGCGCCATGCGGTGGTGCCAGTGATCGGGCACGGCCAGCACGACGCCGTCGACGTCCTTGCGCTGGAACACTTCCCGGTAGTCGCGGTAGGCCTTCTCCGCGCCGGATACTTTCAGGCCGTTGTCCAGCCGCGGCTGCCAGACGTCGCAGACGGCGCTGATGTGGACGTCGTTGCGCTGCTCGCGCCGCCGCTGGAACATTTCCACCAGGCTGAGGAACTGCATGCCGCAGCCGATGAAGGCGATGTTGATCCGATCGTTGGCGCCGAGCACACGCCCTGCGGCGGCGCAGGCGAAAGCCGCCACGCCCGCTTCGCGTGTCAGAAACCGGCGCCGGGTCAGCTCGAACCGGTTGACGCTCATCAATGCCTCCTTGTCAGACAGGATACTTCGCGAGGCCGCTGCCGGCTACATGTACATGCCGCCGTTGACGTTGAGCACGTGTCCGGTGATGTAGCCGGCCTCCTCGCCGGCCAGGAAGCGGACGGCGGCCGCCACGTCCTCGGGCCGGCCGAAACGTTTCAAGGCAATCATGTTCAACATGCGCTGTTTCACCTCTTCCGGCAGCCGCGCCGTCATGTCGGTTTCGATGAAGCCGGGGGCGACGGCGTTGACGGTGATGTTGCGGCCGGCCACCTCCTGGGCCAAAGCTTTGGTCAGGCCGATCAGGCCCGCCTTGGAAGCCACGTAGTTGGCCTGGCCGGCGTTGCCCATCAATCCCACCACCGAAGCGATGTTGATGATGCGGCCCCACCGCTGCCGCATCATGTCCGGCAGCACTTGCTGGATGGCCAGGAAGGCGCCTTCCAGGTTGACCTTCAGTACCAGATCCCAGTCGTCCCTCTTCATGCGCACGGCCAGCGCATCGCGGGTGATGCCCGCGTTGTTGACCAGGATCTCGATGCGCCCGAACTCTTGGGCCGCTTTGCGGAAAGCCTCGCGGATGGATTCCGGCGAGGCCATGTCCACGAACAGAGGAAAAGCCTCGCCGCCCAGGGCGCGGATTTCCGCGGCCACTTTTTCGTTGTTTTCCGGTTCGTTCGACGCCACCACGATGCGCGCGCCGGCCTGCGCCAGGCTCAGCGACACCGCTCGCCCGATGCCGCGGCCGGCCCCGGTGACGAATGCCGTTCGAGAGCTGCTCATACCTTCTCCTGGATGAAACAGGGCGGCGCGCGGCCGCCCGCGAATCCTCAATCATAGTAAAAAGGGAGCCGACGCCGATGGCCTATCGCGATCTCCGGGATTTCATGCGGGCCTTGGAAGCCCGTGGCGAGCTCAAACGGATCCCGTTCGAAGTGGATCCGGTGCTGGAGATCACGGAGTTCGCGGACCGGGGGGTGAAACAGGGCGGCCCGGCTTTGTTTTTCGAGAGGCCGCGCGGCTCCACGGTACCGGTGCTGATCAACGCCTTCGCCAGCATGCGGCGAATGGAGCTGGCGCTGGAAGTTTCCTCGATCGAGGAAATCGCCGCCCGCATCACGGAGCTGCTGGCGCTGGAAGCGCCGCAGGGGCTGTTGGGCAAGCTGAAGATGCTGCCCAGGCTGGCCGAACTGGGCTCGTACTTTCCCAAACGCGTTTCCGGCGGCCCGTGCAAGGAGGTCATCCGGCGCGATAAGTTTTCCCTCCTGGACTACCCCATCCTGAAGTGCTGGCCGGGCGACGCCGGGCGTTTCATCACCCTGCCCCTGGTTTTTTCGAAGAATCCCGAGACCGGCAGGCGCAACTGCGGCATGTATCGCATGCAGGTCTATGACGAACGGACGGCCGGCATGCACTGGCAGACGCACAAGCAAGGGGCGGAACATTACCGGCGGCTGGCGGCGCGCGGCGAGCGGCGCCGCATGGATGTGGCGGTGGCGCTGGGCGGCGATCCGGCGACGATCTTTTCCGCCATCCTGCCGCTGCCGCCGGATCTGGACGAGATGCTGTTCGCCGGTTTCCTGCGGCGCGAGCCGGTCGAGATGGTTCCCTGCGAGACGTGCGATCTGGAAGTGCCCGCCCATGCCGAGATCGTGCTCGAGGGTTACGTCGAGCTGGGCGAGCTGCGCTGCGAGGGGCCTTTCGGGGATCACACCGGCTTTTACTCGCTGGCCGATGACTACCCGGTCTTTCATGTGACAGCCATCACGCAGCGTAAGGATCCCGTTTACCCGGCGACCATCGTCGGCCCCCCGCCGATGGAAGACTACTTCATGGGCAAGGCCATCGAACGGATCTTCCTGCCCTTGATGCGGCTGCAACTGCCCGAGATCCGCGACATCTCGATGCCCGCCGAGGGCGTTTTTCACAACCTGATGCTGGTCTCCATCCGCAAGTCGTATCCGGGCCACGCGCGCAAGGTGATGCACGCGCTGTGGGGGCTGGGGCAGGCCATGTTCACCAAGTGCATCGTGGTGGTGGATGAGGACGTCAACGTGCAGGACGTGCGGGAGGTGGCCTGGAAGGCGCTCAACAACATTGATCCCGAGCGCGACATCGAATTCGTGCTGGGACCGGTAGATTCCCTGGATCACGCGAGTCGCCTGCCCAATTTCGGCTCCAAAATGGGCGTGGACGCCACGCGTAAATGGCCGGAAGAGGGATTCACGCGGCCGTGGCCGGAGGTCATCCGCATGAGCGAGGAGATCAAGCGGCGCGTGGACGAGCTGTGGAGGTTGGCGGGTCTGTAGCCCGGCTGGCTCGCGTCACGGGGGACACAGATTCGATGCGAAGCCAACGAGAGTATGTCCGTTGCCGGTCCTTGTTTCGAAGGCGATCCGGGCCGATGTGTTAACTTCAGAATTTGTACTCAGGCGGATGTCGGGCGCCCGGCCTGGCAGCTATCGCTCTGAGTGGCCGGGTTCGTGCCGGAGCGGGCGGGCGTGAGAGCCCGGGGATGCCGCGCGGTTCGAGACGGGGTCACAGGTGTTGCGCAAGCGTGACATGCGGGTTATCAGGGTATTGTGTTCCCCTCTCGCCGTACTGCTCGTGTTCGCGGGAGCAACGCCCGCGATCGGTGCGGAGATGTGGAGCTGGCATACGTTCGATTTTGCCGTGGTGAAGAACGCCCGTTTCGATTGGACGCTGCACACCAGATTCCGCACGAGGGAGGGTGCGCTCCAGCAGGGCCGCTCGGGCGCCATCGGGAGGTTTCAGGTTCACCCCCGGCTTTCCCTGATCGCGGGGTATTACTACGGTCGGGAGGAGATCCGCGAAGAATGGCGAGACTTCCATCGGCCCTTCGGAGGCCTAGAGGTTGGTGTCTTCAAGCGGGGTGCCGCAGCGCTGGCTGCGCGAACCATGACGGAGAGGTTTCTCTCCGGGAAGCGAGCTGATTTCACGCGGTTTCGCCACCGCTTGCGTTTGTCGACGGATCTGCGGCTGGGGCCGTTCGCGAGCACCGAGTGGTTCTTTGATCGCAGCGGGTATTTGTCGGCCCGATACTCGGCCGGCGCGCGCTGGCGCTTTTTCCGCGGCGGCGCCGTGGAACTGGGATACCTTTATGACGCTCGCGCTGCCAGGGTAGGCGGGCCGCGGCACGGGGTGGTGACCCAGTTGTACCTGGAGCGCTCACAGAAGCGATAAGAGGAATGGGTCCCCGGCCGCTCCGCACCGGGATGGGGCTTGGGCCGCTCCAGTCCAAGATGAGTCAGGCGGGAGCTATGGGCGAAATGAGGGCGGCGGTTCAGCTCCTCAATCCGACCGGATCGGCCAGCACCCAGCGCAGCGCCGGACGCGCCGTCTGGGATAGAGAAAGCCTCAGAGCGACGAGCGCGGACCCGACGAACGTTCGGCTGGCGCGGCTGGCGAGCTCACCCAGCGGCCGCACGGTCCCGTCCTCGCATCCATAGAAAAAGCGCTCTTTCCAAGTGAGAGGAGGGCCGGAAGGCGAGGGGAAGGCACGGAAATAATCCCAGGCCGTCTCGAGCCATCGCACGCGCAGCGGCTCGCGATATCGGGGCAGAAAGAGCACGTGGCTGAGGCCGTCGCAGCGCACCTCGGCGACAAATTCCGTGAAAGTCTCGGCGCGGGTGAGGTTGAGGAGGACGTTAGGCTCGACGCCGTGGCGGTCTCCTCCGGAGACGACCGGCTTGTTCCAGGCGCGGGCCAGCTCGAGCACTTCCTGGTTCTCGCTCCAAGGCCGATAGCCATTCAACTCCAGCGCATGGATCGCCGCGCCGTGACGGCTCAACAGCGTCCGCAAAGCCTCTCGGTGGCCCTGCTGTCCGATGCTGAGCCCGTCCCACAAAGGGTGATTCAAGACCAGCAGCGCATCCGGCTGCCCGTCTACGAGGGCAAGCACGTCGTGCAAGCGACCGGGTTCAGGCCGCGCACTGTAGTTCAGGAGTTCGCCTGCGACCTGTCTCGCCGTGGCCCCATTCAGGTTATGGACTCCCAGGTGGAAGACCGTCGGGCCGAACGGGACCGTCCACTCGAAGGAAACCGGAAAGGATGCTGTGGCGCGCTCAGTTTGCAGCTCCAAGTTGCCCTCGATGGTGTCGTGATCGGTCAGCGACACCATCGCTCGCAGTCCCAGGCGCTGGATCTGTGCCTGCTCGGCGTCGGCGACCTCGCGGGCGGACAGAGGCGGATTCCAGCCGATGCGGGACAGCCGGAGCGGCGTCCTGCCGGCGCCCTCGAGCTGCCGCTCGGCAACCTTCAGCAACAGCCGGAGCAACAGGTACTCGCGCTTGTAACTGCCCACGTACCTCATGGTCTCGCGGGAGTGCCGGCTGTGCGCGTGGAGGGAAACGGCGCTCGGGAAACGGCCCGGGAGGTCGGGGTCCCGCCAAAGGAAATTCAGTGAGGTATTTTTCATAGCCGCGCTCGAAACATCAATAACCAAATTTGTTCTCTGAGCTTCAGGCTAGGCCGTGCAGGTTTCACTACGATGAGAGCATCGTGAAGTTCCGGTGATTTCGCCTCGTGGACGAACTCCGCCGGCCCGTTCGCCTTCCCGGGCCCGCGCCAGCCGGGCTCGTTCGCTTGCCCGGGATCACACGGGTCCTTCGACTCGTTTACTTCAGGGGCAAGCGGTCCTCGAGGGTAGAGTCGGTTCCCGGTCGGCTGGCAAAGCATGGGCGTCCGATCCATCGCATTGTTGAAGGGCGGCAAGTCTCGAGGTAAGGGGGGCGCCCGTCAGGCGCCGCGAAACGCCGTCCGGTGGGCAGGAGATAAGTCCTTCCGCGCGCCGGATGCTCGTCGCCGCCGGGCGCGGCGCGACGTCCGCCAGGCAGGCGCGCCCGTCGAGCCACGGCCTGCTTCCATCACAAACCGGCAAGTTGACGCGGCTGCGGCGGCGATCAGAAAGGACAATGACTCGACCGTTCAGAGGGTCCGGCTCGAGCCCCGACTGCTCGGGGCCCGCCGCCGGCGCACCGGCGCGCACTACCCATCCATCGAAAGCCTTCCCCCGGGCTAGTGGCGCTCAGGACCGAATAGCTGCGCGGGGCTCCCAAAAATTTCCTTGCGTTGTGAACGATGTCCCCGTAGACTGGTGGTGATGCATCTCCGCCGGGAATACAAGGCTCTGGGCGACCTTGGGCGGTATTACCACGCCGCGTAACTGGCCGTAAAGATTGCGCACCGCGCGTAAAGGAGCGGTCAGAGCTCCAATTTTCGGGGGAGGAGAAAAGGAGAAGCGGATTGACGACAGGCAGACTTCTTGTGTGTGTAGCCGTACTGCTCGGGGTCACCGGCGCCCCCTTGGCCGGCGGGATCATTGGAAACTGGAGCGGCAGTTCGCGTTCCTGGAACCACCCGAGCTTCGCCACGATTCGTTCTTTGATGATCTCCCAGGGCCACACAGTCCTGCCCGACAGCGCAATTAGCTCCGGCAACCTTGCCGGGGTGTCGCTGTTCGTGATCGGGGAACCTACCACCACTCCTGGGAGCGCGGAGTTGAGTGCTTTGCAAAGCTGGGTCCAGGCTGGCGGCGTGCTGCTGCTTCTGAGCGACGCCCCCGGCTTTGACTCGGTTGCGGTACGGCTGAATGCCATCTCTACCGGTTTGGGCGCCAGCCTGGTCTGGTCAGGGAACGCCAGTAACAATACACCCCTCGCGGGCGGCGTCTTCGCCACCACCGGACCGCCGTACAACGTCGTGGGTCAGACCTTGCAGGTCAGTCCGGCAACGGCGGTCAGCGGTGGCACGGCCCTGGCAGGGGACTACCTCGGCTACCAGCAGATTGGGCTTGGTTACATCTTCGGCTTCGGTGACCGCTCGGACAACAATTTTTTCAACCCCAGCACCAGCAACGTGCACGGCCAGCTCTTTCTTAACTTGGCCGCCGGGGCTCCAGGTCCGCGTCCTCCGGACGACGGGATGGTGATTCCCGAGCCTTCGACTTTCCTGCTACTGGGGACGGGGCTGGCCTTGGTCGGCGTCTGGCTGCGCCGTCGCCGCTCAGGTTCAGAACAGGAAAAGAGGGCATAAGATCTAGAGGGCGGCCGCTGCTCAGCAACATACTCAGCTGGCTGGTGGTGCGCATGAGATGGATGCGGATGTTCGCTCGGAAGACGAATGGCGCCCGAAGCCTATCCCTGCTCGATCGCGGGGATGAGCATGTCGTCCACGCTTCCCCGGGCGAGGCCCGCCGGCTCCGGTAACTGACGGACTTACGTTCGGCTCTTGCAGGGCAAGGCCGCCAACGCCACGAGCTGGGCGCGCGATGGTGGGGCATCGCCAAGCGTCCCGCACCGGGCTGAGAACGCGATGGCGAACCTCATCCTTGTCAAGGGCGTTTTCATCCGCGAGCAAGACCAGGGTTGCCAATTCGCGCCCATAACTTGTCTCCGTGCTGCCTGCACGAATCCCATCCCTACGTCCCAACCTAACCCCGCGCATGACATCCTTCGCGAGGTCCCGACACGTTGGGACAGGTCGGTACTCAGTTCTGACTCGCCGTACTCAACAAACCGCACCCGTCCCGACCTGTCGGACCAACTTACCTCACCACCCCCGGACGTAGGCCGCCCCCCGACAAGCCGGGGCCCGCTACCTTCTCAGAACGGCAGCTCGATGCGGCTGCGGCGCCCGGGAATTGCATTGACAGCTTCGCGGCTCATGTTTTCCGCTCCGTATCGGATCTCCGACTCGTCAAGAAGGCGGTGGGTTTGATGCATTCGGAGAGACTGCGCCATACTGGGACCATGACGGAATCCAATCCGCGACGCACTTTCTTGCTGGGACTGGCGGGATCGGGCGCTGTGGCGCTCCCCGCGCCTGCGCAGGCGCCTTCCCCGATTGGCATTTTCAACGTGAGGAATTTCGGCGCTACGGGTGATGGCAACCGTCTTGAAACCAAACCGTTACAATCCGCCATTGACGCTTGCGCTGCGGCCGGCGGTGGAACGGTGTATTTCCCGCCGGGGCGCTACCTGTCCGGCGGATTGATTTTGAAAAGCCACGTGCACCTGTATCTCGAATCGGGCGCCACGTTGGTGGGCAGCACGCGGCTGGACGATTATCCGGTGACGCGGCCCCAGATCCGTTCCTACACAGACAACTACACCGAGCGCAGCCTGATCTTCGGCGAGGGGCTGGAAAATGTCGGCCTCCACGGGCGCGGGACGATTGACGGGCAGGGAGGAGCCTTCAAAGGTCCTTACAAGGTGCGGCCGTATTTGATCCGGCTCGTCAGTTGCCGCCATGTGGCCGTGACCGATCTGACGATCCGCGATTCGCCGATGTGGGTCCAGCATTACCTGGCCTGCGAGGACGTGGCGATCCGCGGCATCACGGTGCACAGCTTCGTTAACGCCAACAACGACGGCATAGACATAGACTGCTGCCAGCGCGTGGTCATCTCCGATTGCAACGTGGCTTCCCTGGACGACGCCATCGTGCTCAAGAGCACCTCCGATCGTCCCACGCGCAACGTGGTAATCACGAACTGTGTGCTTTCCACCTGGTGCAACGCCTTCAAGCTGGGCACGGAATCCAACGGCGGCTTCCAGGACATTGTGCTTTCCAACTGCACGATGTACGACACGCGGCTTTCGGGTATCGCGATCGAGATGGTGGACGGCGGCCTGTTGGAGCGCGTCAGCATCTCCAACGTCACGATGCGCGACGTGAACAACGTGATCTTCATCCGCTTGGGCGATCGCGGGCGTCCCTTCCGTGAAGGGGATCCGCGGCCGGGGGTCGGCAAGCTGCGCAGCGTGCAGATCCGGGGCATCGAGGCCACCGGCGCGAGCACGATCGGCTGCCCGATCTCGGGCATACCGGGCCACAACATCGAGGACGTGACAATCCGCGACGTCCACATCGTTTTCAAAGGCGGCGTCCAGGAAGTGCCCGAGGACGTGCCGGAACATCCCGACCGCTATCCCGAACACAAGATGTTCGGCCTGCTGCCCGCGTACGGGTTCTTTTGCCGGCACGTGCGCAAGATTCGCCTCGAGAACGTGCGAACCAGTTTCGAGCAGGCCGACGAGCGGCCCGCCGTGGTCTGTCACGACGTCGCGGGCTTGGAAATGGCCGGATGTTCGTGGGCGGCGCGCAACGTCGCCGTTCGCCTGCGCGGCGTGGACGGGGCGTTGGTGAGTGGCTGCCGGTTGCCCGGTCCGGTGCCGGTTTTTCTGGAGACGCAAGAGTCGAGGAACATCAGCCTGATCGGCAACGATCTTTCGCAGGCGGGCGAGGCGTATCGGGGCGAGGGGGTTTTCGCGACGTCGAATCGTCTCCGCGCCTGAGGCGCACGCCCCAACTCACCAAGAAGAAGGAAACCAGGGGCATCAGGCCTGCCGCCACGAAAACGGGGGTATAGGAGAAGCGGTCCACCAGATACCCGGTCAGCAGCGTGAAGACCATGCCGCCAGTCGCTGCGCCCGTGCCGCTGAGTCCCGAGACGGAGGCCACCACAGCCGGCGGGAACAGATCTGCCGGCAGCGTCAGGAGGTTGGAAGCCCAGGACTGGTAGGCAAAGGTGGCCACGCTGATAAGAGCGATCGCCGCCCATGCCGCTTGGACCGTCACTGCCGGGATACCGGACATCATGAGCACCGCGCAAGCGACCATCACTGCTTTGCGCGCGCGAATCGTGTCATGGCCCCGTTTGATGAGGCGTCCCGACGCTGCCCCGCCCGCCAGGCAGCCCAGCACCGCGGCCAGGAACGGGATCCACGCAAAGTAACCGATCATCGCAAGGCTGAACTGTCTCTCTCGTTTGAGGTACTCGGGTAGCCAGAAGACGTAGAACCACCAGACGGGGTCGGCCAGCATGCGTCCCAGCACCAGTCCCCAGACCGGTTTTTGGCGCAGCAGAGAGACCCAGCGCACGTCAGAGGCCCTGGTCTGCGTTCCTCGGCCGCTTTCGATGAGCTCACGTTCGTCGCGGCGGAGCCAGGGGTGGCGCTCGGGCGGTTTGTAAACGACGAGCCACGCGGCCAGCCAAAGGAAGCCCGTGGCGCCGGTGATCACGAAGGCTTCTCTCCAGCCGAAAGTAAGGGCCAGCGCGGCCACCAACGGGGGCGCGACCATGGCGCCGGCCGTCGAGCCGCTGTTGAACAGGCCCACGGCGAACGCCCGCTCGCGCAAGGGGAACCATTCAGAGACCGCTTTGACGCCGCCAGGCCAGTTGCCGGCTTGCGCCAGCCCCAGCAGGAAACGGAAGGCGCCCAAATCGAGCGCCGACCGCGCCAGGCCGTGCAGCATCGCGGCCGCCGACCACCAGACCATGCACAAGGCGAAACCGGCTCGCGTCCCCAGCCAGTCCATCAGGCGTCCCGAGGCGGTTTGCCCGATGATGTAGGCCAGCATGAAGGCGGAGACGACGCGCGCATAGTCGGTACTGGACATGGCGAACTCATCGCGCAGCACCGGCGCCAGCACGGACAGGCATTGCCGGTCCACGTAGTTGATCAGGGTGGCCAGGAAAAGCAGGCCCGCGATCCACCATCTCAGTTGCGGCATTGCGCCAAGTATAGTGAATGCGGATGACCGGCCGAGAGAGAATCCTGGCGGCGTTCCGGGGCGAGGCGCCCGACTTCACTCCTTTCGCCCCGAATCTTTGCTACTGGTTTTACAGCCGCGCGGCGCGCCACTCGCTGCCCGAAGAAATTGCCCGGGCGCAGCATCCCTTCGATGTGCTGCGTCACCTCGGCGCCGATATTCTGGCGCGGTGGGACACGCAGTACGCCACCCGCGAGGTCTTTCCGTCAGACCGCTACTCGGAGCAGTTTGAGGGCGAGTCGGCATTCGAGCGCCCTGTGGTGACGGCCTTCCATGTGTACCCGCCGGGAAAGAAGCGGCTGCGCCGGCGGCTGGAAACTCCGTACGGGCCCCTGACCTGCACCTGGGAGCTGAGTGAAGAGGCGGTGGCCGATCTTGTATGCGAGCCGTGGTGGAAGGACTGGAGCGAATACGAGGCCGTGCGGTTTCTCATCGAGTCGCGCGAATTCGTCTTCGATGCGGAACTGTTTCGCTCGTGGGTGGGCCGCGTGGGCGAGGACGGGCTGGTCATGGCCAGCGCGACGTATTCGCCGCTCAAGAATTTTCACTGGCTGGCGGGGGCGGAAAACGCCAGTCTCTTCATCGCCGACCATCCCGAGGAGATGAAGGCTCTGGCGCGCATCCATGAGGAGAAAGCGCTGGTGCTGATCGAGCACATGGTGAAGGTCCCCGAGGTGGAGATCCTGATCTCCAACGACAATCTCGACTCGGCCTTTCACCCGCCGCGCCTGTTCCGCGAGTACTGCGAGTCGTTTTACCGCAGGGCCGCGGAGATCGTTCACGCGGCGGGGAAGATTTTCGCGGTGCACGCCTGCGGGCGCAACAAGGCCCTGATGCCGCTGGTGGGAGGATGCCGCATTGACTGCTTGGAGGGACTGACGCCGCCGCCCCACGGCGACGTGCCGCTCGGGGAAGCGCGGCGGATGGCAGGTTACGATAACTTCACGGTGAACGGCGGCATGGATGCGCCGCGGCTCCAGATCCGCGAGGCGGCGGAACGCCGCCTGCACGAATACACGCGCGAGCTGTTCGCCTCCATGGGTGACGGGCGTCACTTCATTTACGCTTCCAGTTGCAGTACACCCGCGGATGCGCCGTGGGAGAACCTGAAATACTTGCGCGATGCGGCGCGCGAGTACGGGCGCCTGGAGTGAGGCCGGCGGGTTTGGTCAGCTTTCCATCACGGCGACGGCGCGGCCCACCAGCTCACCGCGCCGGAGCCGTTCCATCATGCGCGGCGTATCCTTGAGAGCGAACGTTTCCACCTGCGGGCGGCCCACGCCGCGTGCAGCCAGCCGGAAGACTTCTTCGAGTTGCTCGCGTGTACCCAGATAGTGGCCGCGTACGGTGATGCCCTTGAGGATGGTTTCGAACAGCGGCAGCTCGGGTCGCGCGGTGCTCAGGCCCACCAGCACCAGGGTCCCGCCTCTTTTGAGCGCGCGAAACGATTCCCGGATGGCGTCGGGCGAGGCGGTGAGCACCACCGCGGCATCCACCCCGCCGTAGCGCTTGAGCAAGGCGCGTCCGGCGTCTTCGGCAGCAAGGGTCAGCTCGGCACCGAGCTTGCGGGCCAGATGCAGCTTGGCTTCGGAGACGTCCACGGCCACCACCCGCAGGCCGCGCTCGCGCGCGTATTGTACGGCGAGGTGTCCCAAGCCGCCCATGCCGAAAAGCGCGAGGCGCTGGCCGGGCTGCAAGCCGGTCTCGCAGACCGCGCTCCAGGCGCTCCAGCCCGCGCAGCACAACGGGGCGGCTTCGGCTGCCGAAAGATTTTCGGGCACGCGCACCATGTAATTCACCGGCGCGACCGCGCGTTCGGCCAGCAGCCCGTGCCGGTTGAAACCCATGTTGGATTGCCACGGGCAGAAGCGCTCGAGGCCGTTGCGGCAATACTCGCACTGCCCGCACGTGGCGGCCAGGAAGGTCACGCCGACGCGATCGCCCGCCCGCCAGCCATCCACGCCGGGACCCAGCGCTTCGATCCGGCCGATCCCTTCGTGACCCAGCACCAGCGGCGCAAGCGGAAGCTTTTGCATTCCGGCGACGAGCAAGTCGGCATGACAGAGCCCGCAGGCCTCCATTCGGATCAGGACCTCGCCGGGGCCTGGTTCAGGAATCGAAATCGTTTCCACGCTCACCGGCCCGCAGGGGGCGCGCAACAGCAAAGCAACGGTGGGCAGCATCCTTCCACTGAGCATAGCCGATTTGACAGCGGGGTCCGGGCTCTGCTATTGCCGGGATTAGCCATGCGCATTCTGCTGACACTGCTGGTCGCGACCACCGGGCTGACAGCCCAAACCACGCTGCCCCTGTTTCGCCCGGGCGCCATCCGGGCATTGATTCTCTCCGGGCGCAACAACCACGACTGGCGGACCACGACCCCGGAGCTGCGACGCATTCTGCTCGAGACCGGACGCTTCGACGTCCGCGTGATCGAGGAACCGATGGGGATCACGTCGGAGACGCTGGCGGCCTACCAGGTGATCATCCTGGATTACAACGGGCCGCGGTGGGGCGCCGCGGCCGAGCGCGCGCTGGAGAACTTCGTGCGCTTGGGCGGCGGTCTGGTTCCGGTTCACGCGGCCAGTTACGCCTTCGTGGGACTGCCCGTGCTGGGCGACAATCACGTACGCACTTCGATCGTCGAGCCGCCCTGGCCCGAATATGCGGAAATGATCGGCGGGCATTTTTCTCTGGATCCGCCGCGCACGGGACACGGGCAGCGCCACACCTTCCGCGTGCGCATCGTCGATCGGGAGCATCCGGCGACGCGCGGCCTGCCGGAAAGCTTCCTGATGAACGACGAGCTCTACCACAACATGCGGATGAAGCCGCAGGCGAAAGTGCTCGCCGTCGCGTTCGATGATCCAAAGTACGGCGGCACGGGCAAGGACGAGCCGGTGTTGTGGACCGTGCAATACGGCAAGGGTCGCGTGTTCCACACCGCGCTGGGGCACGACGTCGCGGCCATGCAGGAGCCGGGATTTCGTCTGAGCTTTGCGCGTGGCGCCGAGTGGGCGGCCCGGACCGAGGTCGCGCCCGAGAGCGTGTCGGCGGCGCCATCCCCGGTGCGCGTGCTCGTGGTGACGGGAGGGCACAGCTACGATCCCACCTTCTATCGAGCCTTCGAAGGGGACGAGCGCATCCGCGCCGTCATTTTCCCCCATCCCAATCCGTTTCAGCGCGACCTGCGCAAGAGCTGGGACGTGCTGGTGCTCTACGACTTCGTGCAGGAAGAACACATCGGCGAAACGGGCAAGGCGAACCTGCGCGCCTTCGTGGAAAGCGGGCGCGGTGTGGTCGTGTTGCACCACGCGCTGGCAAATTACTTGGGCTGGACATGGTGGACGGACGAAGTAGTGGGCGGCAAGTATTTGCTCAAGCCGGAGGGGGAGCGCCCTGCATCCAGCTACCGGCATGACGTGGAACTGGAAGTGGAGCCGGTGGCCAAACATCCCGTGCTGACGGGCATCACGCGCATGCATATCTGGGACGAGACCTACAAGAACCTGTGGATCTCGCCGAAAAACCTCGTCCTGCTCAAAACCGACCATCCCAGCAGCGACGGGCCGGTGGCCTGGATCAGCCCTTACGAGAAGGCGCGAGTGGTTGTGATCCAGTTGGGGCACGACGCCAAGGCGCACCTGCATCCGGGCTGGCAGCGGCTGGTGCGCAACGCCATCCTGTGGGCTGCGGGCAGGCTGGAGCCCTGATTGGGTATGCCCACGGAGCGCCCAAGTCAGGATCGGCCCGGGTACGTCAGACACGACCCGATCCAGCGCTTGAAACGCTGGGGTGTGAGTGTCTAATGCCCCCGTAAGGCAATCCAACTCGGGAATCCCCGCCAATTGCGTTGGGGGTCCAACGTGGGAGTGCACGGCGAAAGGTCGCCGATCGTTCAAGAATCGGCGGAGTGTCAGGCAGAGTCGGGAGGTGACAGGAGGTTGCAAATGATGAGGGCTGCTCTCCGTAGGCTGAATATCGCGTGGCTGGCCGCCTGGCTGGTATGCCAGGCCATAGCGCAGGAAACGCGTGGCACCATCTTTGGAAGGGTCATGGACTCCTCAGGCGCCGCTGTCCCCGAGGCTCGGATCACGGCCATCCAGCAGGAAACAAACCTACGTACCGAGGCAATATCCAACTTAGAGGGCAACTATGTACTCCCCTACCTGAACCCGGGCCGGTACACTTTGGTGGTCGGAAAGGAGGGATTCGCTGCGGTCCGGCGCGAAAACATTGTGCTGCGGACGCAGGAGCGCTTGTCCTTCGACTTTACGCTCAGCCCCGGCAAACTGGCGGAGAGCGTAACCGTCACCGCGGAGAGCCCGCTGATTCAGACGGCCACCGCGGATTTCGGCCAAGTGGTGACCACGACCTTCATCAACAGACTTCCCGTGGTTGGCACCAATCCGCTGGGTCTGGCCGACATGGCCCCCGGCGTCGTCCCGCAAAACCCGGACGGAGGCATGGCCACTTACACGACCAGCTACATCAGCATCAATGGCAGCTTCGGTCCCGGGGGACAGTCCGGCGCCGGCAACCAGATGACCATTGACGGGGCGCCGGCGGAAGTGCCGCGCCTGTCGGGGGTCAGCTACGTGATCCCGATGCACGAGATGGTCAGCGAGATCAAGATCGTGACGGCCATGTTCGACGCCTCTTTGGGCCGGAGCAATGGCGGCTCCATCCTCATCGCCACCCGTTCGGGTACGAACGAGTACCACGGCAGCGCATACTACCATTTCCGCGACGAAAGGTTCAACGCCAATAGCTGGACCAATAATTACTATGGTCGGCCAAGGGGGCAGTTGAACTACTGGCTGGCGGGCGGCACCTTCGGCGGCCCGATACGGCGTGATCGGTCCTTCTTTATGTTGGGCACCGAGAAGGTACGCAATGTAAGTACCGCGAACTACCAGCTTCGCGTTCCTACCGAGTTGGAGCGCCGTGGCGATTTCTCGCAGACTCTCAACAGTTACTCGCAGCCGATCCAGTTGTACGACCCCTCACTACGGTGATGGACGCTCGTGGCAATTTCGTGTCGCGCCAGCCGCTCCCCGGAGCGCGGATCCCGCCGGACCGGATCCACCCTGTGGGAGCCGCGGTGGCCGGCAACCAACCACCGCCGAACTATACCCTCTTCCCCAACCAGCTAAGCCAAGTCAACTACCTCACCTCGGCCAACGCTCGCCACCCGATTTTCCTTTGGCAGAGTCGAGTGGACCATGTGCTTAGCAGCCGGCACCGGCTTTACTTCCGGTACGCGCGTAACCATTCCCTGGTCAGCGACTATGATCGTCTGCCGGTACGGGGTTATAGTGGCTACGGAACCACGCAGGACGGCAACACCGACGACCGCCTCGCCAACCAGTTCGCGGTGGAGGAAACCGCCACCTTGCGCCCCACGCTGGTGGCCAGCTTTCGGCTGGCCTTCAACCGGTTCGACCAGAAGACGCGAGGCGATGGCGACAAACAGGATCCCGACGCGCTCAGGTTGCCCGAAATCCTCAAGAACAACCTTTACAGTGGCGGGGGGCAGCGCCTGGGCTGGCCGCGGTTCAACGTCACGGACGGGCCCGTCCCTTCGGTGGGGCCCCTGTTCCGGCGGAGCGTGAACAACGTGGGTAGCTTCATCACGAGTTTTACGGGATATCGGGGCAATCACAATCTGCGTTGGGGCTGGGAGTACCGCCTCACCCGCTGGTTCGAGAACCAACCCGGAACCGCGCAGAATGGTCTTTTCGAGTTCGCCAAGGCTCTCACCCGGGCCACCGACTCCTCGGCCTCCGAGCCCGTCTCGGGAAGCGGTCTGGCTTCTCTGCTGCTGGGCCTGCTGACCAGCGGCTCGATTTCCCGCACTCCCGCCATGGCTGTGCAGAGCCATTACAACGCCTTTTACCTCCAAGACGACTATCGCCTGACGCGGCGGTTGACCCTGTCCTTCGGATTGCGCTACGACATTGAGACCCCCTTCACGGAGAGGTACGACCGATTTGCGTTCGGCTTCGACCCAGAGGCTGATTTGGGAATCTTGGTGCCGGGCGTAGGGCAGCTCAAAGGGGGCCTGCTCTTCGTCAATGACGCCGGTCGGCCGCGACGTCAAGGCTGGGTGGACAAGAACAATTTCGGTCCCCGCCTCGGAGCGGCTTATACGATTACTCCCCGCACGGTGGTTCGCTTCGGCTGGGGCTTGTTCTATGAGGGCTTGACCAACAATCTCTCCGGCGGTTCGTCCAGTGCGACGCCAAGCGCTCCCGACACCTTCAGGTTCAATACACCGTATGTGGGATCGGGTGACGGCAATCGAACGGTGATTCCCGGCGTGAGCTTGTCGAATCCGTTTCCCAACGGCTTTAACCCCGTCACGGGCAAGTCGGAAGGCGTGCGTTCGTTGCTCGGAAGCTCGATAACTTATCTGAAGCCGGACCGCGACTTGCCCCACATCCAGCATCTCCAGTTTACCGTGCAGCGCGAGCTGCCGTGGAGCTCTCTGATCGAGTTAGCCTACGTCGGGGCTCGTTACAACCGCCTTTACCGGGATTACAACCTGAACGAAGTGCCCGACGCCTACCGCACCCAGGACCAGGCGACGTCTAATCCTTTTTATGGAGTCCTTTCCCCCAGCACTTCACGCGGCAGCAGTCGTACGATTACGGCCAACCTGCTTCGCGTGCGTTTTCCGCAGTTTACCTCGGTGAACCAGATGCTCACCAACGGGCCCTGGGGGCGTTACCACAGCCTCCAAAGCCGCTGGGAAAAACGTATGACCCAAGGCGTGCAGTTCGTAGCCAACTACACCTTTTCCAAGAACATCTACTTCGACCCGCAAAGCCTGGTGAATGATCGCTTTTACAAATCGGTCACCGACAACGACAGGACGCACATTGCCCGCCTGTTCTTTACGGCGGATTTGCCTTTCGGGAGAAAGCGGGCGTGGGGAGCAAACTGGCCACGCTGGCTGGACCACATCGCCGGGGGCTGGGCGTTTACCTGGGTGATCCGCTATACCAGCGGGGCGCCCCTGGGTTTGAGCGGGCCGATCGGCAGGCCGATTCCTCTGGCCAACCCCAGGACCAGCGTGCCCTTCCACGCCTGTCTGGGCACGCCGGCGGGCGCGCTGCCTCCCAGTCCCTGCCTGGATATCAGCAAGGTGCTGCCTTTGCAGAGCAAGTACGATATCACGCCCGAGCCGCCGCGCTACTCCTGGCTCCGCGGGCCGGGATATATGGACAACGATGCGGTCTTCTTCAAAACCTTCAGTTTGGTCGAACGCGTTAGTTTGGAGCTGCGCGCCGAAGCCAACAACGTCCCCAATACACCGCAGTGGGGGAACCCCAACACTGATATCTCCAACCCTCGGACCTTCGGGCAAATCACGAGCGGCGGGAACCCACGCACGTTCCGGTTGACGGGGCGGGTCAAATTCTGAACTGTGAACCGGTCGTGGCCTCGGGAATGGCAGGCGCAAGGGGCAGCACAGCCGGCGTCGTCCTCGTCAGGATGGCGGGTGTCTTGCTTCTAGCTACGTGCCTTGGCGGCGCGGCGGGCGCGGATATGCCCCTCCCAATGAATCCCGAAGCTTGGATCCGTCAAGTGCGGGTCCCGGAGGGGATCGCCCAGGATGCGGCTGTGCGCATGGACGTGGGAGCGGCTTGTGGCGCCGAACGATGTCTGGTGCTGGGCCCTTGGAGAGCCGGCGGTTCCGGCGCGCGTTGGCTCTATGCTGCTACGTTCCCGTTCATCGAAGCCACGCTGCGAGGGAAGTACCGTACCGAAAAGCTTTACCCGCGGCAGGCAACCGTGCGGGTGGAATTTTTGGCTGGTGGCCGCGCATTAGCCGCCCGCAGTCTTTCCTTGCCTACGGCGCCTGAGTGGCGGGACTTCGAGTTCCCCGTGTTCGGTGCGCCGGTGGGAGCCGATTCCATCCGCGTGTCCTGCGGTCTCACGGAACCGACCGAGGGGACCGTCTGGTTTGCGGGGCTGCGAGTCCGTGAGGGTTGCACCAAACCCGCCTTTCCCCCGGAACCTCCTCCGCTCACACGACCGGCGCCGCCGGCCAGACTCCCTTCTGGGCGCTACGTACGCGTTGAAAAGGTGAACGGCGCATGGTGGTTCGTAACCCCTGAAGGCCGGGCGTTCTTCTCCCTCGGGACGGATGCTCCTTTGGAGCCGGCGAGCACCCCAGAAGAGGGCCAGCAAGTGTACCAGCTTATGCGCCGGTTGGGCTTCAACTCGCTGGCTGGCTGGCATTCTGTAGGGCGTTGGACGGAAGTCAACGCCGCTGCTGTGGCTGCCGGTTATCAGCCGCTCTGGCAGATGCGCAGTCTTCAGACCCGTGTGGGCGAGGAGTTCGATACGGTGGTTGATGCCACGGGCGCAAATCCAGGCGCACCGGCAGCACTGGCCGCACAGCGAGGGGGCTTCAACCACGCCTTGCCAGATCCCTATGATCCGCGTTGGGAAGCAGCCGTCCGCCGGCAGGTAAAGGCCATCGCTGAAGTAGTCCGGGACAGGCCTTGGTTCGCGGTGTGGTTTGCGGACAACGAGCGCCAGCACCGGGACCTCTACCGCTACGTGTGGGCCCGAAACTCGGCGCGTGCCTTTGGAGACTTTCTTCGGAAAAGATACGGCTCAATTGACAGGCTCAACCGGGCATGGAAAACGCACTTCGCTTCTTTTGAGGAGTTGCTGAAGGCTCGGCCTGAACCGAAGCTGCGACAAGGCGCCATGTATGAGGATTTTCTTGCTTTTTCCCGGCAGTTGTTACGCCGCTACAATGAAACGCTGCTCAGCATCATTCGGCAGGAAGACCCGGGCCGGCTGGTTTTCAGCAACCGATTCATGATCGGCGAAATCCGGGATGTGCTCGAGAATCTTGATCTCTACTCCGGGTTCGACGGTCTCTGCGTCAACATTTACCCAGGCAATCTTCAGCCTGGTTTGGGTGAATCTGAGATCGAGCTGCTGAAGCTCATGCACGCGCGTTCCGGCAAGCCGATTCTGATCGGGGAGTGGTCGGTCCCGGCGCTCGACTCGGGATTGTACGACAATCCCAATGCGCTGGACTGGTCCTATCCCCAGACCGTCTGCACGCAGACCGAGCGGGCACGACAAGCGGCAACGATTCTCGCACAGCTTTACAATCTGCCCTTCATCGTAGGGGCGCACTGGTTCACCTGGCGGGACTTCGACTCTGCGGTGCGGCGGGCCAACCGGGGTCTGTTCCGCGCCTCGGGTGAGCCTTGGCTGGAGTTGCAGACCTCCTTGTCCCGGATCCAGGGCGCCATAAACGCCCGTCCAGCGACGACCCGGTGACGTAGCCAAACGACTCGCGCTCCTTTGCAACTTGGTTTTGCAGAGGGAAGCCGTGGTCCGCAGCCAGTGGCTTGGATCCGCCAACCGGGCGCTCCGTGGTAACCGGGCCGCTGGGCTAGTCGCGGTGGTTCCCCCAGGAAGCACGAGACCCACAGCCGTTTTGAAGCTCGAGCCCGAGCGGGTGGTTCCTCGTCGCGACAAGGCTCGAGGGGGAAGGCTCCGCGACCGCCGCTCGCAATGGGCAAGCGTCCGATCAACTGCGCCCTTCCCTGGCGAATCGAGCATCCGATGGTGCGCGGAACATGTGGCTTGACAACCTGTCAACTCGGCTCCAAAGCACCGCAGCCGCGCCGAAGCAAGCCGTCTCGGCCATGAGTATTTGAAGAGCGGCCTGAGCCCGAATGCGTTCTGCCGGCAGCGCAACGTGGACCGCAGCACGTTCGTCCGTGAGGACTCGCCGCGGCAGCGGCAAAACCGCGGCGCTCGGACCCTCCAGTCCCCGGGCTCGCTCCACCTCGAGCTGCCGCCAGAGTGCGGGGTGCAGCTCGGCGCGCCTGTAATCCTGACGCGCTGGTCGAAGGCCCATCGCGACAGAGCACGGATGTGGCGCCGGCTCCGGGTTCGTGCTACCGCGCGTGCGCCCCGGGACAGATCGGATTGAGCGCCCGCGGGGCTACTGGAAGTAGTCCTTGACCTTCTCGAAGATGCCCCTGGATTTCGGCTGACTTTCCGACGGCAGCGTGTCGCGCAACTGCTCGAAGAGCTTGCGCTGCTCGCGCGTGAGGCGCGTCGGCACCTTGACCTCGATGTGCACGATCAGGTCTCCCCGTCCGCTGCGATTCAGGTGCGGCACGCCGCGGTTGCGCAAACGGAAGGTGGCGCCGTTTTGTGTGCCCTCGGGAATGTGGATGATCTCGGGTCCTTCCAGCGTGGGGACCTGGATGTCGGCGCCGAGAGCGGCCTGCGCCACGTTGACGGGAATGGTGCAATGCAGGTCGTCGTTACGCCGTTCGAAGAAGGGGTGTTCCTTGACGGTGAGAACGACATAAAGATCCCCTGGCGGACCGCCGTTGCTGCCCGGTTCTCCTTCGCCCGCCATGCGGAGGTGAGTGCCGGTGTCCACGCCGGGCGGGATGTTGACCTTGATTTTGCGATCGGTGCGCAGGGATCCCTGGCCGCGGCAGAGGCCGCACGCGCGGCGGGCTACCTGACCCGCGCCGTGGCAGTGGGTGCAGGTGCGGCGAATGGTCAGAAAGCCTTGCTGATAGATAAGCTCACCGCGCCCGTGACAGCTCGGGCATGTGGCGATATCGGCCGGTTCGGCGCCACGCCCGTGGCAGCGGTGGCACGTTTCCTGGCGCGGAACCTGGATTTCGACGGCGGCGCCGCGCATGGCGTCCTCGAAGCCGATTTCGAGGTCGTACCGGAGGTCCTCACCGCGACGAGGACGCGGCCTGCGCTGGCGCGTTGTCCCGAACAGGTCGCCGAACCCGAACAGGTCTCCGAGGATGTCGGTGAAATCGGCGAACACGGAGGGATCGAAGCTGGGTGCGGGTGCGCCGGACAGGCCTTCATGGCCGTAGCGGTCGTAGAGGGCGCGTTTTTGGGGATCGCTCAGAACGCTGTAAGCTTCCGCGGCCTGTTTGAATTTTTCTTCGGCATCCTTGTCGCCGGGGTTGCGGTCAGGATGGTATTGGAGCGCAGCCCGTCGGTAAGCGGCCTTGAGCTCCTCCTGGGTGGCGTTGCGGTCCACGCCCAGGATTTCGTAGTAATCACGCTTGGCCTCGGCCATTGGATTCGGGCTTGACGGCCACCTTCACCAGCGCCGGCCGCAGCAGCCTTCCCCTAAAATTGTAACCGCGGCGGTATTGCTCGATGACCGTGTGATCTTCGACCTCGTCGGTGGGAGTCATTTCGATAGCCTCGTGCTGGTGGGGATCGAATTTCTCTCCCTGGCAGCTCATGGGTTCGAGGCCGATTTTCTTGAGGGTTTCCATCAGCCGCTGGTAAATCAGTTCGATGCCTTTGGCGTACTCGCGATCGGAAGTTTCGGCTTGCAAGGCGCGCTCGAAGTCGTCCAAGATGGGCAGAAGCTCGCGGACGGTTTCCATACCGGCCAGTTCGAGCATTTCGCGCCGCTCGCGCTCGACGCGCCGCCGGTAGTTTTCAAACTCGGCGCTGCGTCGCAGCAACAGGTCGTAGTACTCGTCGCGCTCTCTGGCTAACTGATCCCGCTCGGCTGCCAGACTGGCCAGCAGAGCCGTTGGGTCCTGCACCTCGACGGAGTCTGGGGGCGGGGCTGCCGCCGCGGGGGGTTGCTCGGGGCCGGCAAGTCCGGCTTGAGGACCCTCGGTGGCTACGGTGTCGGGCAGAGCAGCGGGCGATTGCTGCGGCGACTCCAAGCTGCGATCATTATCAGCCATGGTGTAACACCATCCTTCTTTCCAAGACTATCAGCGGCGCCATGGGGCGGCCGAGGCCTCAGACGGGGAGGTTGCGGAATGTGTCTCCCACGTGGCTTACCGCCGAGATCACCCTCTCGTAGTTCATGCGCATGGGGCCGAGGACAGCGATCTTGGCGGATAGCCCTCCGGGCAGCAGCACCTTGAGACCGATGAGCGACAGCGCCTTCATGCTGGGATGCGCCTCGGCGAGACCGACGTGCACCTCGATCTGGCCGCCGGGCGCTTCCAGGAAGCGGTCCAGGATCTGGAGGACGCGTTTTTTCTCCTCCAACGCTCGGAGCAGTTCGCGCATTTTCTCACGCGTCAGTTGCAGATCCAGACCGATCAGGTTGGCCGTGCCTTCCAGGAAAATGTTCGGGTCGAGCCGGAAATCGAGCAGGCCTTTGGCACGGAGCAGCGCCAGCCGCCGCAGAATGGCGTCATAGAGAGCGCTTTCCTGTTCGAGCCTGCGTGCCAGTTCACGCCGGGCCTCCTCGAGGATCCATCCGCTGAAGTTCCAGTTCAGGTAGTTGCGGATGGAATCGAGATCCTGCTGGCTCAAGCGCTCCTCGAGCGAGACGATGCGTTCGCGCACCACCCCGTCGCGGGTCACCACGATCATCAGAATGCGGCCGTCGGCCAGGGAGAGCAACTCGACCTGATGCAGGGTCTGGCTGGCGGCCGGAATCGTGGCGGCGATTCCCACGTTGCCGGTGAGTTGGGTCAGCACGTGGGAGGAGCGCTCGGCACGCCCCTCGATGGTTTCCTCAGCCTGGAGCTCGGCGCGCAAGCGCTCCATTTCGGCGCTGCGCAGCCGGCGCACGCCCAGCGACTGCACGTACACGCGGAAAGCCTTCTCGGTGGGAACGCGTCCGGCTGAGGTATGGGGCTGCTCGAGGTAGCCGCTTTCGGAAAGATCGGCCATGACGTTGCGGATCGAGGCCGGGCTCAGGCCCATCCTGGTGCGCTTGGAGATGGTCCGCGACGCCACCGGCTGGCCGGTCTGGATATAAGTCTCCACGATGGAATGAAGGATCTCGACGTTGCGAGGGGTCAGGACCGGATCGCGGACCATAGATCGCGCCCTCGGGCTACCGCCTCTGATTTCATTTTAGGGAGACGGCGAGGCCTGCGGCAAGAGCTGCCGGCGTCCTGAGTCGGGTATAATCGAGCGGCGCGAACGACAGAGAGGCGCCGTATGGGCCGGAAACTATGCAGCGCCATTCTGTTTGCAGCTCTGCTGGCGCCCTCGGCCTGGCTGGCGTGGAGCTTTCGTGAGATGCCCCAGTTGGGGTCGCGCCACGACGACGCGCTGTACTGGATTGGCGCGAAGGCACTGGCCGAGGGGCGCGGCTATCGCATCCTGAGCCTGCCGGGCGAGCCGCACCAAACCAAATACCCGCCCCTCTATCCTTGGCTGCTGTCCTGGATCTGGCGGCTGGATCCTGACTTTCCCAGCAATCTGCGCTGGGCCGCGCTGGCGGCGTGGCTGCCGCTGCCGCTGTGGTTGTGGCTGTCCCGCCGGTTCTTTTTGCGATGCGGCTTTTCATCCTTGGCGGCGTGGGTGCTGACCGCGCTGGTTGCCTTCAACCCTTACACGCTCATCTACAGCCTCGTGCTGATGACCGAAATACCGTTCGGCTGCGCGTTGCTGGGCATCAGTCTCTTGCTCGAAGGCGGCGAGGGGAGGTATGCCGGGATGAGACGGGCGGCGATGGCAGGGGCGCTGGCGGCGGCCACGTACCCGTTGCGTACCGAGGCCCTGCCTTGGCTGGCGGCGGGCCCGTGTTGGCTGGCGCTGCGCCGGCGCTACCGCGAGGCTTTGGTCTTTGCCGCTTTGATGCTGCCGGCGATTGCCGGGTGGACGTGGTGGGTGAGCGTCCACGCAACGCCCGCGCGGGATGAGATCTCGCCGTACTACACGAACTATTTGGGTTATCACCCGGCGAACTTCGGTTTCTCGGATCTGCCCTTGCTGCTGCACGTGAACGGGGCGGGTCTGGTCGAGGGGGTTGCGGGACTGTTGTTACTCGGCATCCTGCCGGGGCGGGAAGGGGAATTGCTGGTCGCTCTCGTGGCGGGGGGCGCCATTGGCGGGCTCCTGCTTGCTGCAAGAAGATGCCGGGTCGCGCCGCTTCATGTGTATGCGTGCCTTTACTTCGCGACGCTCCTCGGCTGGCACCTGACCGAGCACGATCAATTCGAGCGACTCATCCTGCCGACGTTGCCGGTATTTCTGAGCGGCCTCGGCGGCACGTTTGCCGTCATCTACCATCAGATGTGGGCGTGGTGGAAAAGGGGGGATCCGGGCCGCCTCGCGTTATTGGCGGCCACCGGTTTCTCGGCCTTTTGGGTCGCGTGGCACTGGGTGTTGATGTATGCGGCGGGGCTCGCCCAATTACCCGGCAGGTACGATCTCGTCAGAAGGGATTTTCGAGCTCAACTCGTCGAGTTTGCGGCGCTGCAGAGAGCAGTGGCGCCAGACGCCCGCGTATTGTCGTTGGATGATGTGATTGTGTACCTTTACACGGGGACGCAGGGAGCATGTCCCCGTGTTCCCTCACGTCTGCTGTATACGAGAGACGAAGGCGCCATCCGCGCGTATATTGCCGCCTTGCCTGTCTTCGCGCGAGACCACGGGTTCGATTACATTTACTGGAGGCAACCCACAGAGGCAATCACCGACGCGGGGCACAGGCTGAGCTTCCCCATGTCGGCGGTTCAGGCATATCTCGAGCTCGGTGAACGCCTCGACGAATACTCCGGCGTGGCCGTGGTACACAGGTCACCAACATTCGGCATTTACCGCATCCTGCGCTAACAGCCCGTGGATAAAGTATCTTGTAGCCGATTCCCGAACGGGTAAGTAGCTTGTTTCTAATAGACGGTCTCACAGGATTGGACTTCGTCCACGGGCTGCTGAGCCCAGTGCAAGCGAGACGGGCAGTTTCATTCACGGTTCCCAACGCGCCGTGTCCAACCGCAGGTGCCGACCGTCGCTGCGCACGCTGATCAGGCCATGACGGTCCGTGCGGAGTGCGAGAATCCGGCGGGTGGCGAGCCGCTCGAGCACCGTACGGTGGGGCAGGTGGTACGAATTCTGGAAGCCCACCGAGATCAGCGCCAGCGCCGGCCGGACCGTCTCCAGCCATGGCTCACCGGTCGAGCTGCGCCCCCCGTGATGCGCGACCTTGAGGACATCGGCGCGTCCGGCAACGCCACGATGCAGCAGTTCCGACTCCATGGGGCGCTCGATATCACCGGTCAGAAGGAAACGATGTCGCCGGTAGACGAGTGCGAGGACGAGCGAGTCGTTGTTGGAGGGCTGGTCGGCGGGTTGGTAGTCTTCGAAGGGCGCTAGCACCTCGACGCGCGCCTGGCCGATGCGCCGCACGTCCCCTGCGCGTAAGGCGATGAGTCGGGTCCCGAGGCGCAGGGCTTGCTCCCGTATGGCTTTCCAGGCCGGCGTTTCGGGCATGACGCCGTACCAGAGCTCGCGGGGCCGGAAGTTGGCGACGATGGCGGGCAGACCGCCGATGTGATCAGAGTGGCCGTGGGTGGCAACCACGACGTCCAGACGGCGGATGCCGCGCCGCCAGAGGTAGGGCGAGACGACGTCTTCGCCGGGCTCGAGGCGCGACGGTCGCCCTCCCATGTACGCGCTCCCGGCCGCGTCCACAAGCATGAGGGTTCCCTCGGGGAAAGCGATCAGCAGGCTTTCAGCCTGGCCGACATCGAGCATGCTCAGTTCCAGCGCGCCGCGCTCGATCGCCGGCGGGAAGGGATGCGCGACGAGCACGCAGAGCAAGCCGACCAGGATGAAGGCCGGCGCGCGCCAACGGCGACCGCCCCGGTGAGCGGCCCACGCCGCCGCCAGCAGGACGAGGATCACGGCGGCGCTCAGCCAGAGAGGCGGATCCGGGATGCGCCAGTTGGGCTCCCAGCTCGCATGCCATTCGACGATCCTCCGAGTCCGATCCATCAGCCAGCCGAGCGCGTGCACGAGCGGGGGCCACGCTGTCAGCAGACAGGCGAAGCCGACCGGCACGGCGAGAGACGCCAGAGGCCCAATGAGTAGATTGGCGGACAGGCCGGAAATCGAAAGACGGTGAAAGTAAGCCACCATCGGGAGGACCAGCCCGACCTGGACCGCCAGGGAGACGACGGCCAGCTCGTGGAAGAAAACTCCCACCCTCAGAGGCCAGCCCAGTAGCGCCAGAGCCCGACGCTCGCTGCACCTTAGCGCCAGGGCCAACGTTTCGCCCAACAGCCGGATTTCGACGCGCCACCGGGCCACGTGCGGCGGCAGTGAGGCGTCGCGATCCCGGTCGGCGAGGTTCCTCAGAGCCTGGGCCAGCGGCGCAGAGGTGGCCCCGATCCAAGGCAGCGCCAGCGAGCCGATGGCAGCCACGGCGAGAAACGAGAGCTGGAAACCGGGATCGAACAGTTGTCCGGGATCCCAGAGAAGGAAGCCGATGGCCACCGCGGCGAGGAGATTGATCAAGCGCAAGCGGCGATACAGCAGGCGACCCGCCACGAACAAGGTGAAGCCCGCGGCCGCGCGCAAGACGGGGGGATCGGCCCCGCACATCAGCGCGTACAGCCACGCCGAGACCACGGTGATGCCCAGCGCGACTGGCTCCGGCAGCAGGCACAGTCGGAGCAGAAACAGCAGGACCACGGCAAGCACGGAGATCTGCACCCCGGAGACGACCAAAGCGTGGTAGGTTCCCGTCCGGCGCCATGTTTCGATCCAGCTTTTTTCCAGCCCGGCCGCGGATCCGATGAGCATGGCTTCCAGCATGGCCGCCGTGTAAGGTTGATGGCCGAAGAGGCGCTGGATCCTCCGCGAGGCGGCGTCGCGAACCCGGTAGAGGAAGCGGTAAAAAGGCGAGCCGCACGATCCGGGCACGATGCGCAGGGGGGAGCCCCTGGCGGCGGTGACCGTCCAGTAAATGTCCCGGCGAGCCAGATAAGCGGCATAATCGAATGCGCCGGGATTCAGGAAATTGCGGACGGGACGGGCGCGGCCCGTGAACTCCACGATCTGCCCGTAACGGAGCGGAGCAAGCGCCCCGCTCTCGGGTCCGTACCAGTTCACTCGAGCGCGTGCACCGGGTTCGATTTCGAGAACGAATTGAGCGCGGTCCGGCGAAAACTGCGGCGGTTCGACCACACAGCCGGCGAACAGGAGCAACTCGCGAGGCGCGGCATCGAGCTCGGGCGCAGGAGGGCGGATTCGGGAGGCGCTGCGAAGGGCTGCGGCCAAGGCGAGAGCCGCCAGGGCCGCAAGGGCAGCTCCTCTTGGGCACCTCAGGGCCAGCGCCAGCAGGCCGAGCAGGAGCAGGGCCGCCAGGCCCGGCCACAACTCGGCGGCCTCCCACAGGAGCCGCTGCTGGGCCACGAGGCCGAGGATCACGGCCAGAGCGGGCGGCAACAGCGGGGCTTGCCTCAGGAATCCCAATCAATATAGTGCGGGCCGAGCGCCGGGGGATCGCCGCGAAGCACTGGAGTAGGGCTGGATCGGGATCGGCTTTTTGTCCGGGCCTGACGCGCTGGTCGGCTCGGAGCGCCACTGCCCCCCAAGGCCTTCTATCTGCGGTTCGGTTTGCGCAGGCGTGCCGGGCGGAAAGCCCGGGTCGGCGCCGGGCGAGCGCATTTCCCCGCCGGCGTTTTGCCTCCTCGGTTAGCCGGCCGGCGCTCTCCTGATGGCGCTGATCACCGCCTGCATCCGGCCGGATTCGCCGGCTCCGCGCTATTCTGACGAAAACGCCGGGGGACCGGACCTGTTGATTCTGCCGGGCGCCACGAAAAGCCTGCGGCCGGGACGCGCCGCGCGTCAGCCGCAGGAGGTCAGCGGGCCTCCGCCTCGGTCCCTTCGCCGTACTCTGTTTCCACCCGAGCCTTCAGCCCGTATTTTTCCATGCGATAGATGAGCGTTTTGCGGCTGATGTCCAGGTATCGGGCGGCCTTGGTTTGGTTGCCGTCGAACTTTTCCAGAGCGCGCCGGATCAGCTCGCGTTCCACCGCCTCCAGACTGATGCCTTCCGGGGGGAGCTCCAGTTGGATGGCGTCCAGCGGCGGGCGCTCGCGGCGCAGGGACTCGGGCAGGTCTTGCCAGGTGACTTCGTCGCCCCGACTCAGCAACACCAGCCTCTCGATGACGTTTTCCAGCTCCCGGATGTTGCCCGGCCAGCGGTAGGTCGTGAAATTGGGCAGCAGCTCTTGGGGAAGGGCAAGCCGGGTGCGTCCGTACTTGTGTTTGGCGCGCTCGAAGAAGTGCGTAACCAGTTCGGGGATGTCTTCCACGCGCTCCCGCAGCGGGGGTAACTCGAGAGGAATGACGGCCAGACGGTAGTAAAGATCCTCGCGGAAGGTTCCGTCCTCGACCATGGCTTCGAGGTTACGGTGAGTCGCTGCGATGATGCGCACGTCCACATGCAGCGGCTGGGGGGCGCCGAGCTTCTCGATTTCCTTCTCTTGGAGCAGGCGCAACAGCTTGGCTTGAAGAGGCAGCGGCAGCTCTCCGATCTCGTCCAGAAAGAGCGTACCGCCGTCAGCCAGCTCGACACGGCCCTTCTTGTGAGCCACGGCGCCCGTAAAGGCGCCGCGCACATGCCCGAACAGCTCGGATTCCAGAAGCTCACGCGGGATGGCGCCGCAGTTGATGGTCACGAAAGGCCCGCCCCGCCTCGCGCTGTTGAAATGAATCGCCTTGGCCAGCAGCTCTTTGCCCGTGCCGGTCTCGCCGCGGATGAGGACGGTGGCGTCGGTCGGCGCCACGCGAGCCGCCGCCTGCAAGGTTTCCTGTAACGCCGGAGAGCGGCCGAGAATGTTCTCGAAGCCGTACTTGCGGTCCAGGCTGAGCCGGAGAGCCTGGACTTCTTGCCTCAGACGGTGATGCTCGAGCGCGCGTCCGACGATCAGGCGCAGAGCGTCGGCGTGCACGGGCTTGGTGAGGTAGTCATAGGCGCCCAGTTTCATCGCCTCGACCGCGGACTCGATCGTGCCGAAGGCAGTCACCACGATGACGATGACCTCGGGGTGTTCCGCTTTGATGCGGCGCAACAATTGCATTCCGCCCAGCCCGGGCATTCTCAGGTCCGTGATGACCAGGTCCTGAGGCGCGCGCGCCAGCATGGCCAGCGCCGCATCGCCGTTTGCGGCCGTGGCGACTTCGTAACCGGCTTGCTCGAGCTGCACCTGAGTCACGCGGCGCAGGCTTTCGTCGTCTTCGACCACGAGAATATGCGGGCGACTCATGGGATTCGGCAAGGCAGCCAGACGGCAAAGGTCATGCCGCCATCGGGATTGCGCACGGCTCGAATCGTACCGCCGTGTTCGGTGATGATGCGCTGAGCCACGGAAAGACCCAATCCGGTTCCGTCCGTCTTTGTCGTGAAAAACGGGTCGAACACCCGTTCCAGGTGTTCCTCGGGAATCCCTGTGCCCTGGTCCCGCACCCGGATGGCGATCCCCCCGTTTTCGGGAGTGGCTGAGAGCACGAGTTCACCGCCCTCCGACATCGCCTGCACGGCGTTGATCGTCAGATTCAGAAGGACTTGCGTGAGTTGCTCGGGATCGGCCACCAGGGCGGGCAAGCCGGCGGGGACTTCCGTGCGGATGCGGACGCCGTTTTTTTCGGCGGAATGACGCGTCAGCCCGACCACGTTTTCCAGGATGCGGGCCAGTTCAGTGGGACGGCGTTCGGGCGGTCGCGGTCGGGCGAAGTCCAGCAAGCCTCCCAGCAGCCGGTTGAGCCGGCTGCATTCCTTGCGTACGATGGACAGGAATTCCTCCCGCACCTCGGGTGGCGTGTTCGCCTGGCCGAGAATCTCCGCGGCGCCTTCGATGGCGGCGAGCGGATTGCGGATCTCGTGCGCCAGAGCCGCAGCAAGCTGGCCCAGCGCCGAAAGCCGATCCGCCCTCCGGACCTGCTGGAAACTGCTTTCCAGCTCCTTGTACACCCGGCGCAGCTCGTTTTCCCGCCGGCGACCGCGGTCCGCCAGAACCCCCGTCACGGCCCCGACAACAAAGAACAGCATGATTTCGGCGTACTGATGGGCGGAATATTCCGCCCAGCCGCCCCACGTGATCATGATGTGGGGGATGTAGGCCACCGCCGAGACCGCTGCCGCCGCCAGCCCGCCCCGCGTGCCGAAACTGATGGCGGCGTAAACGATGGGCAGATAGTAAAGGCGCTGGAAAACGTTATGCCACAGTAACAGCTCGGGCGGCGTCAGATAGTGGCCGGCGCTGGCCAACGCGATACCCGCCGCCGCCAGCGCCGCCCGCAGGCGCGCCTTGGGTTCCGCTTTCACGGTGGCGTCCGAATCCATTATCGCCTCAGTGGCGATGCTTGGATTCGGACTTGGCGGGCGCCGCCGGTTTGCCCCCTACAGGTTCGATTTTCTCGACCTTGATGATGCCGGTCTTTTCGTACAGCACGCCCGTCACCCGCACTCTTTGGGCTGCATATCTCTCCGGCGTTTGCTGGTCGCTCAGCCGGTAGAGATTCTTGCCGTCGAAAAGCGCGTACTGGGCGCCGTGCTTGATGCACTCGCGCACGCATTTGTCGTCCGGTGAAATCCCCATGGCCTTGTGATCGTTCTTGCACATGGTGCAAGTGATCACCCCGGTGAAAACGGCGGACTTCTGGGCCGCCGGCCACCAGGCGGCCAGGATCAGCAACGTAACGAGTTGTTTCATGGTTTCTCGCTCCTTTTCATGTAATCGGCGATCAATTTGAGTCCGCGGCCTGCATGGATACGCTCCCAGAGGCGATGAAAGCGGTCTTCCGGCAACGCTTGCCGGAGCTGGAAAGCGAAGTTTTTCAGGCCGCCGTAGTCCGCCAGGGCGCGCTCCAGAGTGCTAACCGTCAACAGCGACGGCCCCGCCTGGCTGACATTCTCCAGGTCGCACCATCGCCAGGTGCGGCTTCGGTCGGGGAGGTCGGCTTGGAACGTCAGTCCTTCCGCAGTCGCCACGAGGCTCCCCTGGACCCCGCCGAAGCGCTCCAATAACTTGACCGCAACTCGCCACTCTGCGGCGCCGGCGGGATCCGCCAGGGCCGCGACCAGCCGGACGTCGCAGCGTTCGCGCAGCAAGCGCCAAACCTCCCGAAAGTCGCCCGGCCCGATGAGGTCGAAGCGGTGCTCGCGATCCCGTCCCAGCTTCAGTCTGACGTCCTCGTAAGTCAGCACGCGGATGGTTCGCGCAGCGATAGTAAGTTGCTGGACGTTCTCCCAGCGCCAGCTCCAGCGGTGCTTGCGGTGGCGCAACTCCTCGAAGCGAACTCCCTCGGGACTGACCCGGAGCGTGCCTTGGCCCGCGCGCAGCCAGTGATCATGGCGAACGTCGTAGTGAAGTTCGCCCGCACAGGCCGAGAGGCTCAAGAACGCGCAAGCGAGGGTTTGACTTCGTAGTGCCATTTCCAGACCTCGTAGACAGCGGGATAGACCAGCAGCTCCAGAATGAAGGAGGTGAGAATTCCGCCGATCATGGGCGCGGCAATGCGTTTCATGACGTCGGCACCCGCGCCCACCGACCACATGATGGGCAGCAGTCCCAGAAACATGGTGGCCACCGTCATGAACTTGGGCCGGACGCGCTTGACGGCGCCCTCGACGATGACTTCCCTCAAATCGTTCAGGCTGCGCAGCCGGCCCTCACGCCGCGCCCGCTCGTAGGCCAGATCCAGATACAGCAGCATGAAAACGCCTGTTTCGGCGTCCACTCCGAGCAGGGCGATCAGGCCCACCCAGACACCGACCGACATGTTGTAGTCCAGCAGATACAACAACCAGATCGCCCCCACCGCCGAGAAGGGCACCGCGAGCAAGACGATCATGGTCTTGGTCAGCGACCGCGTATTGGCGTACAGCAACACCAGGATCAGGAACAGGGTCAACGGCAATACGATCTGGAGCCGCTGGCGCACGCGCTCCATGGCTTCGTACTGGCCGCTCCATTCGATGGCATAGCCCGGCGGAAGTTTCAATCCCTCGCGCACCACCTGGCGGGCCTCGGCCACGTAACTGCCCAGGTCTCTGCCGGCCACGTCCACGTACACATAGCCGGTCAGCATCCCGTTTTCGTTGCGCAGCATTCCGGGGCCGGTCGTCAGGCGCAGCTCGGCCAGTTGGTTCAGCGGCAGTTGAATGCGACCGTCGTCGACCGGCACGAGGATGCGGCCGGCGCGGTCCAGCGCACTGCGGTAATCGCGGAAGTAACGTACGTTCACCGGGTAACGTTCGCGGCCCTCGACGGTGGTGGTGATGGTTTCGCCGCCCAGGGCCGAG
>Ga0209809_1000090_pt1 | contig 83454 bp, 66 predicted proteins | sample YNPMSTMetaG_FD_186172 | JGI IMG/M metagenome (GOLD analysis project Ga0209809, IMG submission 186172) | Anoxygenic and chlorotrophic microbial mat microbial communities from Yellowstone National Park, USA - YNP MS-T MetaG (SPAdes) (version 2) ...
ATATTGCTGGCAACCGCTCAATCCCAATGGCAGGAAGGGTGGATCCACGGCAAGCTCTTGTTGGTGATGGTGATGCTCGGCGTTCATGGCCTCTTGGCACGTCACGTGCGCGAGTTCGTAGATGACAAGCGCGAACGGTCGGGACGTTACTTCCGTATGCTCAACGAGGTACCTACGGTATTGTTTATTGGTATAGTTCTCCTCGCGGTTCTCAAGCCTTTTTGATGTCGGCCGCAGGAACTCCACTGGTTTGTAGGGAAAGCGACCTTGGCAGACACTGAAACCACCGACGGCAAGCTGCCGTCTCCGCAAACCCCTGAAGACTCGAGCGAGCCGGCTCCGAGCCCGAGGCGTCGACGAGGTCGGTTACGAGCCGAACGCGTCGAACGAACGGCCGAGCCGGCGCCGACGCAGCCGTCGATGGATCACATTCCCGCGTTCTTGCAACCAGCGGCCGAACCGAAGACCGAACCGCAACCCGAGCCGCGCGCGTCGACCCTTTCCGACCAAATCACGGGCGAAGAGGGCGTGCTGCCCGATCTGCGGTTCGAAACCGCTGCGGAGCCGGGCGAGCCCGAGCGTTCGACGGCCCGAGAACCGCGTGCGGAACGCGGTTTTACCGAACGGCGCGAATCTCGCGTGCAATCGCGCCCACCGCTCGGGCGTGAGGGCGGTCGGGAAGAGCGCCGGTACGGATCGCAGCGTTTCGAAGCGCGGGTTGCGGAAGAGCGTGGCGAGCCTTCCGAGCCGCCTCCGCTGGGGCCCGACGTGCCCGCGATCAATTTGACGGAGCTGAAAAGAAAGTCAGCAGCCGAGCTTTTGAAATATGCTGAGCAACTTGGCATAGAAGGTGCCGCTACACTGAAAAAAGGCGACCTCGTCTTCGCGATCCTAAAGCAACTGGCCGCTTCGGATGTGCCCATCCGTGGAGAGGGAGTATTGGAAATTCTGCAGGAAGGGTTCGGATTCCTCAGATCTCCGGATGCAAATTACGTTGCTGGTCCAGACGACATCTATGTCTCTCCCTCGCAAATCCGCCGGTTCGGGCTGAGGACCGGTGACACGGTCCAGGGTCTTGTCCGTGCGCCCAAGGAAGGCGAGAGGTATTTCGCCCTTTTGCGTGCGGATACCATCAATTTCGACCCACCAGAGGTCGCTCGTCATCGCGTTCACTTCGACAACCTGACCCCGTACTATCCGACCAGGAAGCTGAATCTCGAAATACCTGGTCAAAAGGATCTCTCGACTCGGGTCATCGAGATCGTTGCACCGCTCGGGAAAGGCCAACGCGCGCTCATCGTTGCCCAGCCCCGCACGGGCAAGACGATGCTTTTGCAGAACATCGCGCACGCGATCATGCACAATCACAAGGAGGTCTTCCTCATCGTGCTCCTGATCGACGAGCGGCCCGAAGAAGTGACCGACATGCAGCGGACCGTGCGGGGGGAGGTCGTCTCGTCGACGTTCGACGAACCGGCAACCCGCCACGTTCAGGTCGCCGAAATGGTCATCGAAAAGGCGAAGCGGTTGGTCGAACACGGCCGCGACGTGGTCATTCTGCTGGATTCGATCACCCGGCTCGCACGCGCTTACAATACGGTGGTGCCCTCTTCGGGCAAGGTGTTGACGGGCGGCGTCGACGCGAACGCGCTCCAACGCCCGAAGCGATTTTTCGGTGCAGCGCGGAACATCGAAGATGGCGGGTCCCTGACGATCATCGCCACGGCGCTGATCGATACGGGTTCTCGAATGGACGAGGTGATTTTCGAGGAATTCAAAGGCACGGGTAATGCCGAGATCGTGCTGGACAGGCGGGTGGCCGACAAGCGGGTGTTCCCGGCGATCGACATCAACAAGTCTGGTACCCGCAAAGAAGAACTTCTCGTCGACCGCGCGGTCTTGGCGCGTATGTGGGTGCTGAGGCGAATTCTCAATCCGATGGGCACCGTCGACGCGATCGAGTTTCTTTTGGATAAAATGAAATACTCGAAAACGAACGAGGAGTTCTGGAATTCGATGAACCAGTGATCCGTTGCATATCCCTTTCCGTACGAGCTTGGGTTAAAAAGGTAGCGCTACCGGCGCTCCGGGGCGTGCGATAAAGTTCGCGTTGCCTCTGTCGCAGGCTCGGGAAAGGGGGAATCCGTGCTGCGTTCGCTCTCGGCCGTTCTCGTCGTTTTGCTCCTAGGTGGAGGAGCAGCGGCCTATTGGCAGCTGGTCGCGTTACCAGGGCAGCAACAGCAGCGGCAGCAGGCCGGGCCGGGTGGGCGCGGGGCCGGCGGCCCCGTTGCCGTGGAGGTCATGCGGGTAAATGTAGCGCCTGCGGAACGCACGGTCGAAGCGGTGGGGACCCTTCTCTCGAATGAGCGAGTCACGATTCGTCCCGAGGTGGCTGGGCGGATCGTCGCCCTGGATCTCGTGGAGGGCGGCTGGGTCCGCAAGGACCAGGTGCTCGTTGAACTCGATGCGTCGGTGGAACGCGCGGCCCTGGCGGACGCCGAAGCGCGCCGGTTGCTCGCGCTGAACAATCTCGAGCGGGCACGCGAGCTCCGCCGCAGCAACGTCGGGACGCAACGCGCGCTGGACGAAGCCGAGGCGAGCTTTCGCATCGCCGAGGCCGCCGTTGAGCTTGCTCGGGCCCAGTTGGCCAAACGGACGATCCGCGCCCCGTTCGACGCAAAAGCGAGTTTGCGCGGGATCAGCGTAGGCGAGTTCGTCACCGCGGGAACGCCTCTCTTCAGCCTCGAAAAGATCGACCTTCTCAAGGTCGATTTCCGGATTCCGGAACTCTTTCTCCCGGCGGTTCGTGTCGGCAACGAGATCCGCGTTACTGTCGACGCGTTCCCGGATTGGAGCTTCACCGGCCGGGTGACCGCGATCGATCCGTTGGTCGACGAGCGCGGCCGTTCGCTCTTGGTGCGGGCGTCGATCGAGAACCCCAACGAAGCGCTTCGGCCGGGGCTCTTCGCGCGCATCTCGTTGACCCTCTCGGTCAAGCCCGACGCGCTCTGGGTGGCGGAAGAAGCACTCGTTCCCCAGGGCGGGAAACAGTACGTATTCCGGGTAGTGGACCAGGGCGAGGGCCGGCCCAAGACGGTCGAGCGGGTCGAGGTCACGACGGGCCTGCGGCGGCCGGGTGAAGTCGAGCTCACGACCGGGGTCGCGGCAGGTGATCTCGTCGTCGTGGCCGGGGTGATCAAGCTTCGCGAGGGCACGCCGGTGACCCTCCTTCCCGGCCCGGATGCCACGAGGCCGGGCAAACCTTCGGGTGCCACGCTACCGACGGCACGGACTGTGAACGGTTCGCCGCCTCGAGGTTGAACGGGCCGGGAGAGCACACATGACCCTTTGGGACCTGTCGATCCGGCGCCCCGTTCTCGCGAGCGTGATGAGCCTCATCCTCTTGTTGGTGGGGCTCATGGCCTGGAGTCGCCTTTCCGTCCGAGAATATCCAAAAATCGAAGAACCCGTCATTTCCGTCTCGACGGCTTACAAAGGTGCGTCGGCAGAAATCGTCGAAAGTCGCATAACCCAGCCACTCGAAGAAGTCCTTTCCGGTATCGAAGGGCTCGACGTCATCACTTCGTCGAGTCGGCCGGAACGCAGCCAGATCAATCTTCGCTTCCGCGTCGATCGTAACCCCGAGGATGCCGCAGCCGACGTACGCGATCGGGTCGCTCAAGCTCGCGGTCGGCTTCCCGAGGACGCCGACGAGCCCATCATCCGCAAGGTCGAGGCAGACTCGCAGCCGATCATCTACTTGGCTCTGGCGTCGGATCGGCACACCACGATGGAGGTGAGCGAGATCGCCGATCGTCTCGTCAAAGACCGGCTTCAAAACCTTCCTGGTGTCGCTGAGATTAGGATCTTCGGAGAACGCCAGCCGGCAATGCGGATCTGGCTCGACCGCCTCCGCCTGGCCGGATACGGTCTCACAGCGCAAGATGTCGAGGACGCGCTGCGGCGGCAAAACATCGAGCTGCCGGCGGGTCGGATCGAGAGCGATCGGCGTGAGTTCGAGATTTTGGCCGAAACCGACCTGCGGACAGTGGAGGAGTTCAATCGGCTCATCATTCGCGAGGCAGACGGGTATCTTGTTCGGCTTTCGGATGTCGGCGAGGCGCAGATCGCGCCCGTGAGCGAGCGCGTGAGTTCACGGTTCAACGGGAATCCCTCGGTGGCCGTCGGCATCGTGAAACAGGCGACCGCCAATCCGCTCGACGTGGCGCGGGCCGTTCGCGAGGTGATGCCCCGGCTCTCGGAGATCCTTCCCGAAGGGGTGCGCATGGAGGTCGGCTACGACAGCACGATTTTCATCGATCGCGCCATCCGTAACGTCCGCAACGCGGTCGTCGAGGCAATCGTCCTCGTCGTTTTCGTCATCTTCCTGTTCTTACGCTCTTTCCGAGCGACTCTCGTCCCGATCGTGACGATCCCGGTATCGCTCGTCGGCGCATTCATTTTCATGTGGGTGCTCGATTTTTCGATCAATACATTGACCTTGTTGGCAATGGTCTTGGCCGTCGGCCTCGTGGTCGACGACGCGATCGTCGTGCTGGAGAACATCAGCCGCCACGTGGAAAAAGGCTTGCGCCCCTTCGAGGCAGCATTGAAGGGGTCCCGGGAGATCGCGTTCGCGGTGATCGCCATGACGATCACACTCGCTGCCGTTTACGCGCCGATCGCGTTCCAAACCGGGAGGACGGGTCGCCTGTTCGTCGAGTTCGCCCTCACGCTCGCCGGGGCCGTCCTCGTTTCGGGCTTCGTCGCGCTGACGCTCTCGCCGATGATGTGCTCGCTCCTGCTGCGCCACGAGGAGCGGCACAATATCCTCTACCGCGCTTTCGAAGCCGCCCTCTCGGCAGTTACGCGCGCCTATCGAGCGAGCTTGCGGTTCTCGATGACGGTACGCGCGGCGGTGGTCGTGCTCATCTTCGTGGTCGGGGGCTTCGTGGGGCTACTGTTCACGAGCCTGCCGGCCGAGCTGGCGCCTGTCGAAGATCGGGGCACCGTCCTCACGATCGGGATCGCGCCCGAGGGGTCGACGCTCGCCTTCACGGACCGTTACGCGCGGAAAATCGAGGAAGCCTATCGGGAACAGCCGGCGATCGAACGGATCTTCCTGGTGATCGGGTTCGGCAACGATGTGACCCGCGCGATCGGCTTTGGCCGACTCAAAGACTGGGACGAGCGGCCGAACCTCAAACAACAAGACGTGACCCGACAGCTCGCCCCGAAAATGGCCGCGATCCCTGGCCTCTTGGCCTTTCCGAACAATCCGCCTTCACTCGGCCAAAGTGCCGTGAGCAAACCGGTACAGTTCGTCCTCCAAACGTCGCTGCCCTATTCCGAATTACAGCGCGCGGTCGATCAGCTCATGGCAGCGGCGCGAAGGAACCCGGGCCTTCTCAACGTCGACACCGATCTCAAGCTCAACAAACCGCAGCTCAACGTCACGATCGACCGCGAAAAAGCCGCACTCATGGGCATCGACGTCCGGACGATCGGCCAAACGGTCGAAACCATGCTGGGCGGCCGGCAGGTTACGCGATTCAAGCGCGGCGGGAAGCAATATGACGTCATCGTCCAAGTGAAGCCGGAGGAACGATCTACACCTGACGATCTTACGCAAATTTTCGTTCGCGGCACCGGCGGGGTCATGGTGCCCCTCACTAATCTGGTCCGTATCGAGGAGACCGTGACGCCCAAGGAGCTCAACCATTTCAACAAGCTCCGATCGGCAACGATCTCTGCTACTTTGGCGCCGGGCTACTCGCTCGGTGAAGCCTTGGCGTTTCTCGAAAACGAGAGTGAAAACCTCCAAGCGGGAATCGGGACCGACCTTGATGGGCAAAGTCGGGAATTTCGCCAGGCGTCTGTCGGTCTCGGAATCGTCTTTGTTCTCGCTCTGGCCTTCATCTATCTCGTGCTTGCGGCCCAATTCGAGAGCTGGGTGGATCCGTTCGTTATCATGCTCACGGTACCTCTTTCGATGACCGGGGCTCTACTGGCACTGCACCTTACGGGCCAAAGCTTGAATGTGTACAGCCAGATCGGGCTCGTGACGCTCGTAGGACTGATCACGAAGCACGGCATCCTGATCGTCGAATTCGCCAACCAGCTGCGTGCTCGGGGGCTCGACAAGGTCGAAGCCGTGGTCGAGGCCTCGGTTCTTCGCCTGCGGCCGATTCTCATGACCACCGGTGCCATGGTTCTCGGCTCGATCCCGCTCGCCTTTGCGAACGGCGCTGGAGCCGAAGGGCGGCAAGCAATCGGGTGGGTGATCGTCGGTGGCCTTCTGATGGGCACGCTCTTCACGCTTTATGTCGTGCCGGTCGCCTATACGCTTTTCGCGCGCCGTAGTCTGCCACGTTACGTGCGCGAGACCGCAGCGAGCGAGAACCGCGACGCGGCTCGGACGCGACCGGGTCGTCCTGTACCTGCCGAGTAACATTCAAGCGGCGTATTCGGCGAACCGATAGGGCCCGGGCCAGTCACCGAGGGGAAGGAGGTGGGTGACGAGCGCACCATCCGCGAGACGAGTGTGCAGATGCAAGCCCGGAGGTTCAAGCGTGAAGCACGATGGCGCCGCAGGTTCGAGTGCGAGCTCGACTTGATGCGCGGTGGACGGGGCGATCGAAGCGAGCGTCCCGGCCCAGAGCGTCTGCACCGAGCGGTGGACATGACCACAAATCACGCGTTCGACCCTACCGTGCCGACGCACGAGGTGCCCGAGGTCCTCGGCATTCGCGAGAGCGATCCGATCCATGTGGGGGATGCCGGTCGGGAAGGGGGGATGATGGAGGGCCAAGATCACGGGTCTCTCTTGCGCAGCCGCCAAGGCACGCTCGAGCCAAGAAAGCCGTGCCGGACAAAGCGCGCCGCCGTCCGACCCGGGTAGAAGCGTATCGAGCGCGATGAGCACCGTCTCGCCGAGCTCGTAGCTGAAATGGAGGAAGACCGGATCCGCGGCGGGGCAGAAACGCGGCCCGAGGACCGCCCGGAACGGCTCGCGCACGTCGTGGTTGCCGGGCAGAGCGAAAACCGGCACGGAGAGACGCGCGAGCTCGTGGGCCACGACCTCGTATTCTTCCTTCCGCCCGTCATAGGCGAGGTCTCCCGTGACGACGACCGCGTCGGGGGATGGGCGGAGCGCCAGGAGCGCATCGACCGCACGCCGCAGCGCGGCACAGGTGTCCACGATCCGATAGGCGTAGCGGCCGGGTGTGGTGACGTGGCAATCGGTGATCTGGGCCAAGAGCATGTCGGTCTCTCCAATATCGACTTCCCCTGGCTAGCTCGCCTGCGCCTCGCGTGCCAGCCTTCCGGTGGCGACCTGCCGCGTTGGACCGGCCCCACCTGAAGCATTATAAGGAGGCGTCTCCGCCGGACCGGGGCGCCCCCCGCCGCGCGGACCCGAGGCTCGACGAGAAGGTCTTTCCAGCCATGCGCATCACCGGTCACGACAGCCTTGGCGTCCGGCGCACCTTGGAGGTGGGCGGGGTCGCCTACGATTATTTCTCGTTGCCCGCGGCTGCGGAACGGCTCGGCCCGGTCGAGCGGCTGCCGTTCTCGATGAAGGTCCTCCTCGAAAATCTCTTGCGCTTCGAGGATGGTCGGACGGTCACGGTCGCGGACCTCGAAGCCGTGGCGCGCTGGCTCGACAACCGGACAAGTGATCAAGAGATCGCCTACCGACCGGCCCGGGTGCTGATGCAGGATTTCACCGGCGTGCCGGCGGTGGTGGACCTAGCCGCGATGCGGGACGCGATGGTCGCGCTCGGCGGTGATCCTCGGAAGATCAACCCGCTCGTGCCAGTAGATCTGGTGATCGACCACTCCGTCCAGGTCGACGCCTTCGCCAGCCCGGAAGCTTTCAAGAAGAACGTCGAGCTCGAATACCAACGCAACGCGGAACGTTATGCCTTCTTGCGCTGGGGAGCAAAAGCGTTCCAGAATTTCCGGGTAGTGCCGCCCGGGACTGGCATCTGCCATCAAGTAAACCTAGAGTATCTTGCGCAGGTAGTGTGGACCGCGCAGGAAGGAAATCGTGCGATCGCCTATCCCGACACGTTGGTCGGGACGGACAGCCATACGACCATGATCAATGGTCTCGGAGTTTTGGGTTGGGGTGTGGGTGGTATCGAAGCCGAGGCTGCGATGCTGGGCCAGCCCCTGTCGATGTTGATCCCGGAGGTCGTGGGTGTCAGACTGACGGGTCGCCTCGTCGAGGGGACCACGGCGACCGACCTCGTCCTCACGATCACCCAAATGCTGCGGAAGAAGGGTGTCGTCGGCAAATTCGTTGAATTCTGTGGACCTGGCTTGGATCATCTACCTTTGGCGGACCGCGCGACGATAGCCAATATGGCGCCCGAATATGGCGCGACCTGCGGCTTTTTCCCTATAGATCGGCTCACTCTCGACTATTTGCGATTGACCGGTCGCGATCCGGCGCGGATCGAACTGGTGGAGGCGTATGCCCGCGCCCAGGGTCTGTGGCGGGATCCCGGCTCGCCTGACCCGGTTTTCACGGACCTCCTTGAGCTCGACCTCTCAACCGTCGAACCGTCGCTCGCAGGCCCCAAGCGGCCGCAGGACCGGGTCTCCTTGAAGGCTGCGAAAGCGGGTTTCGAAGCGGCGCTACCGACGCTTTTGGCAGGTGCGGACCCGGATGCCGAGGTTCCGGTGCAGGGGGGCGATTACGCTCTTCGGCACGGTGACGTCGTCATCGCCGCGATCACCTCCTGCACGAACACCTCGAACCCCGGTGTGCTCGTCGCAGCGGGTCTCGTCGCCAAGAAGGCGGTCGAAAAGGGCCTCGCGCGAAAGCCTTGGGTCAAGAGCTCGCTCGCGCCAGGTTCCCGCGTCGTGACCGACTATCTCGAGAAAGCGGGCTTGCAGCGTTACCTCGACGCGCTCGGTTTCAACCTCGTGGGCTATGGTTGCACGACCTGCATCGGGAACTCCGGCCCTTTACCGGAGCCGATCGCCGAGGCGATCGAGCGAGGAAAGCTCGTGGTCGCCGCCGTTCTCTCGGGTAACCGGAATTTCGAGGGCCGGGTCCACCCTCAAGTCAAAGCGAACTATCTTGCCTCGCCGCCTTTGGTGGTTGCTTATGCGCTCGCCGGCTCTATGCGCTGCGACATCACGAGCGAGCCGATCGGCACGGGTAACGACGGTGCACCCGTCTTTTTGCGCGACATCTGGCCGAGCCCCGCCGAGGTCGACGCGGCGGTCCGCAGCGCAGTGACCTCCGATCTCTTCCGGAAATCTTACGCCGAAGTGTTCGCCGGTGACGTGCATTGGGAAAGCATCGGTCCGAAGGAGGCGGGTATCACCTACGATTGGGACGATCGATCGACCTACGTTCGACGGCCGCCTTACTTCGACGGGATGAGCCGCGAGCCCAAGGCGAGGCTGGATGACATTGTCGGGGCAAGGATCCTGGTGCTCTTGGGGGACAGCATCACCACCGACCACATCAGCCCGGCCGGCAACATCCCGCGTAACAGTCCGGCCGCGGCGTATCTCCAGAGCTATCAAGTCCTGCCAAAAGATTACAATCAATATGGTGCCCGCCGAGGTAATCACGAAGTGATGATGCGGGGCACCTTCGCCAATATTCGTCTCAAGAACGAAATGCTCGGCGGTAAAGAGGGTGGAAGAACCATTCTCTACCCCGATGGCATCGAAATGTGGATCTATGATGCGGCGATGCGCTACAAGGAGCGCCGGGTGCCGGTCGTGGTGATCGGCGGCCAGGAGTACGGCACCGGGAGCTCTCGCGACTGGGCGGCCAAGGGTCCGGCGCTGTTGGGGGTACGTGCGGTGATCGCCGAGAGTTTCGAGCGGATCCATCGCTCGAACCTCGTCGGGATGGGCGTGCTGCCGCTCGAATTCACGGATGGACAGAACCGTAAGACGCTCGGGCTCGACGGTAGCGAAGTCGTCGACATCCTTGGGCTGTCCACAGGAATCCAGCCGCGCGCCACTTTGGAAGGGGTGATCCACCGCAAAGACGGCAGCAGCGAGCGGATCCGCCTGCGCTGTCGCGTCGACACCGCCGACGAAGTCGAATACATGCGTCACGGCGGGATCTTGCATTACGTTTTGCGGACGCTTTTGGCGCAGAGCGAAGCAGCAAGCCGGGGTTAACTCTCGAGACCGGACGGACCGCAGCCGAGGTGGTGCACCTCGTCCCGTGCCGGCTGCTGACCTCTTCGCCTACGGTGTGCCACGGCAACGCGGCGGACTTGGCTCCGAAACAGAGTGGGCAGAGTCGACAGCGCCCGCTGAGGGGCCGTTCCACTTCTTCGGCCTGGGATCCGAGCTCAGCGGGATGTCGTTGGGAAAAAAAACTTGCTCAAGACGATCGAGCCGGCGCTCCCGTGCGGCTGTATGGCTTCAGGTCGGCGTTCCGAGACCCCGGACATGGCGAGAGCCGAAGCCAGATGTTCGGAGCGCAGCGGCGAACGCTTCGTTCGAGAAACCGGAACGCCGAGAGCACGTGGCGGCCCCGATTTGGACGAGCAGGTCGATTCGCTCCTGCCGTGAGCACACGACGAGCTCTCCGAGCGTGCTCTGTGCGCAGCCGATCAATTACATTGCCGATCTGAGTCGAGCTATTGCGTCCGCCGAGGTCCCCACGGATCCGGCTTCGAAATACCGTTCGGCACCGGGTTCGGCGGCGGCCATCCTCTCGTCCGGCGCCAGTGGTCCGGCATGAATGCTCCGCAACATGTCGAGAACGATTAAAGTCCGCCTCGGAAGGCGCTACCGTTCCGAAGGGCGACCGCGCACATCTAGGTCGAGTTCGACGATCTGAAAAAGGGGTAGCGATCTCGAAGCGATGCGCGTCGAATAGCATTGAGCCCTCGTCTGGACGACCTTCGAACCTGCCTCGGCCGTAGAGGTCGCGTAGACGTCGACCCGTGGATGATGCCGCTCCTCCGGAAAAGGTCGATCGGTGATCTGGGGCCGCGACACGGCGTACGCACGGCGCGACGATCGCGATGGGCGACACCCCCTCTGGTGGTTCGGCACGGTTGAGCTGCTACCGGCCAGCGCCTTGTAGCAGGCGCTGGTCCGGCGGGCGTGACCACGCGTAAAGAAGGCGGTCCAGCTCGGAGTTCGCGCGTAATGGAAAGACCCACACTCGATGCAGCCGGCCGCGATCTACTGTTCCGTGCCGCTCGTACCCACAGCGCCTGGCTCGACCGTCCGGTCGAGGACGCCAAGCTCGTCGAACTCTACGATTTGCTCAAATGGGGCCCCACGAGTGCCAATAGTCTGCCGCTCCGGATCGTATTTTTGAAGAGTAGAGAAGCCAAGGAAAAATTGAGACCCGCGCTGTCGTCGGGCAACGTGGCGAAAACCATGGCCGCGCCGGTAACTGCGATACTCGCCTACGATACAAAGTTTTACGAAGCTTTACGCGAGACCTTTCCGCACGAGCCGGAGGCGGTTTCCTGGTTCACCGGACCCGGCAAGGAGGGGGTGGCAGAAGAGACGGCGTTCCGAAATTCGAGCCTCCAGGGCGGCTATTTCATTCTCGCGGCACGGGCCGTGGGTCTCGACTGCGGGCCGATGTCCGGCTTCGACCGAGCCAAGGTCGACGCAACGTTCTTCCCGGACGGTCGCTGGCGCTCCAACTTCCTTTGCAATCTCGGCTACGGGGATCCCTCGAAACTACCGCCGCGAAATCCGCGTCTGCCTTTCGAGACCGCTTGCCGGATCCTGTGATCATCGCGGGAGACATCCCGTGTCGAAAAGGTGAAATCGTCGTTATCCCGTTTCGGGCAGCGCGTTCAAACGGTCGGTAAACCAGAGTGTTACCATCCAAGTCGAGGTGCCGCTCAGGGCCCTAGCGTTCATGTGAGCATGCGGCCAGTTGATCCAGGACCAATTTGGTCCCGTATTTCGTATCGAGGTCGGCGGCCGCAGAGGTGGGACGCCGACCGGGAGACGGAGGCACCATGGTGGCGTTGTCGGAGACGGCGGACACCGCCCGCGCCAACCGCAAGCTCGTTCGCGATTCGATGGCCGCACCGTTGCTCGCGCGCGAGCACGAGCGCGAGCTCGCGGTGAGATGGCGAGAACACGGTGACGAGAAGGCACTGCACGAGCTCGTCCAAGCGTACATGCGTCTCGTGATCAGCACGGCGAGCCGTTTCAAGCATTACGGCTTGCCGCAAGCCGACCTCGTGCAGGAAGGCGTCGTAGGTCTCATGCAAGCAGCTGCTCGGTTCGAACCCGAGCGTGATGTTCGATTTTCGACCTACGCGGCGTGGTGGATCCGCTCGGCCATGCAGGACTTCATCCTGCGTAACTGGTCGGTCGTTCGGACCGGAACGACGGCGGCGCAGAAGTCTCTGTTTTTCAACCTTCGTCGGCTTCGCGCCAAGATCGAGGAAGGAACGGGCGGCCGACTCGACGACGTGGGACGTGCGCGCATCGCCGAACAGCTCGGCGTGGCCCGGGCGGACGTGGAAGACATGGAGATGCGCTTGTCGGGGGGCGATCAGTCGTTGAATGCGACGATCGGCCCGGATGGTGAGGATGCATGGCAAGATTTTTTGGCCGACGACCGCCCGAACCCCGAGGAATGCGTTGCCGAGCTTCGCGACAATCGTCGGCGATCGGAGTGGCTCGCCTCCTCACTCATGGAGCTGAGTGAACGCGAGCGGACGATCATCCGGGAACGGCGGCTGCGTGAGGAGGGTAGCACTCTCGAGGAGCTCGGCGTGAAGCTCGGCATCAGCAAGGAGCGTGTTCGGCAGATCGAGCACCGTGCGCTGATGAAGCTCAAAGCGGCGCTCCTTCGGCGGGTCGACCACCCGGCCGACCTCGCATTGCTGGGTGCGACCTCCTCCTGATTGATTACCTCGGCGGGCCGCGACGATGGCTGATCGGTCGCCCGCGGCCCGGTCGCGGTCCAGCGCCTCTGGACAAGATGGACGCGGAGCCCAAGATGAGGGTCCGCCAAGCGGTACGTGTCCCGTCTCGAAAATCGTCTGCCATTAGAGGCGAGCTTCGGGCGCGTGGATGACCAGACGTCGAGGATTCCGGATGAAACTCGCACACGCTGGAACGGGGGCTTTGACCCTCCTCCTCGTTTCCATAGGAGCGGTCCATGCACGCGACAAGGATGGCACGTTCGCTGTCAAAGGCGTCGGTAACGAAACCTGTGCGGCACTCCTCCAGGCATTCAAAGAAAAAAAGCCGGGTTTAGAAGCCTATATAAATTGGTTCGAAGGCTACTTGACCGGATTGAACGATGCAACACCGCAGACCTATGATACTGCACCCTGGCAATCGCCGGTCATCTTGTTCGAGTTGACTGCACGCTACTGTGACCAGAACAAAGAAGCTCGGTTGATTCAAGCGGCCAAAGCGGTCGAGCAGGTGCTCCGACCTTTCCGGCTTGCGCAGCGCTCTCCAGTCGTCGAAATCAAGGTGGGCGACCGGATCATGCGCCACTATCAGGACACGATCCGGCGGGCACAGGAGCTCTTGATCAAAGCAGGTCTCATGACCGGCAAGGCCGACGGTGCGTGGGGCCCCAAGACCCAGCAAGCTTTCGAAGCCTATCAAGAGCGCTCGGGCCTCAGGAAGACGGGTCTCCCGGACCAAGAGACCCTCTTCAAGCTCTTCTTCGAGGCGAGACAGGCGGCGCTCACGGAAGAGGAACCCGCGAGGGAGACCGGGCGTTCTCAGCAGCAGGGGAACCGTCTGCAGAGCGCACCCGCACGCTCGCCTAGCGGGGGCCGATCCGGTGAGACGGGTGCCGCACAGCCACCGGGTGCCCAGCCGCCCCTCAACCTGCAACTGCGTTGATCGTCTGACCGGGGCTTGCTGTTCGCCAAGCGTCGAGAAAGGCGCGCGCCCGCTCGCACAGCTCCACGGCCGTGCTGCCGGGCCGATACAGCGCCGAGCCGAGACCGAAGCCGCTCGCACCGGCCGAACGGAAAGCAGCGATCTTTTCGGGCGTGATCCCGCCGACCGGAAACAGGCGTGTGCCGGTCGGCAGCACGGCCACGAGCGCTTTGACCACTGCGGGGCCGAGCATCTCGGCGGGAAAAAGCTTCAACGCATCGGCGCCCGCATCGAGCATGGCGAATGCCTCGGTCGGAGTTGCAACGCCGGGTACTGCGAAAAGACCGAGCTCCTTTGCCGCACGCACGATGTTCGGATCCGCGTGCGGGGTCACGACGAGCCGACCTCCGACACGAGCCACCTCGGCAACCTCGCTCGTCCGCCGCAACGTCCCTGCCCCAACGAGTGCCCGATCGTCCAAAGCTCGGGCCAGCCGCTCGATGCTCACGAACGGCTCGGGGGAATTGAGCGGTACCTCGATGATCCGAATGCCGGCTTCGACCAACGCCGAGCCAACCGCGACGACCTCCTCGGGTCGCACACCGCGCAAGATCGCGACGAGCGGCGGATCGAGCCACGCATCCGGATCGCTCATCCGCGACCTTCCCGAAGGAGACCCGCGAGCTGCGCGAGCCGAAAGTGGCCACGCGCCGCTGCATCCGGTGAGGCGCTGGCATGGCGGCGACCCCCCAGCTCGAGAGCGCGGGCGTATCTCGCTACGAGCGGCGGTTCGCCGACGAGAAGGACCGGCGACTCGCTGTCCACGAAAGAGTCTGCTTCGCGGATCTCGGAACCGATAAGCAGGCCGGACAAGTAGCTTGCGACACCGGTTGCCTCGAGCTCGCCGGAGGGCACGAGTGCGCGGGCTGAAAAAAGTCGAGCGAGGCTGCCGCCTTTGCCGACGTCGTCAGAGAGCCCGATTCGAACGCCCCACGCGAAACTCGCCTCGTTCTCGCTTTCACCCTGCGCCAGTCGCCCGAGGATCGAGTGGCTCTTGAGGACGGCGAACAGCTCGCCGGTCATGAAGGTCGTGAACCCTCGCACGATGCCGGACTCGACCGTCACCCACCTGCTGTGCGTTCCAGGAAGCAGGAGCGCTCGAGCGGTCGGCGCCTCGGTGAGCGCACCCAAAATCTGCGTTTCTTCGCCACGCATGACGTCGGGCAATCCGTCGAAGCGGCATGCCGAGAGGCCCGGCACGAAGTGCACGGCTCGCCCGTCCTCCAGTCGGAGCGTGCGGAGGGCGGCGCTCAGAGCTTCGGGAGCAGCTGGGCAATGCTCGTACGGCAACTCGACCCAGCCTTTGCGGCTCGTGAACATGCCCGAAACGATGACCGGTAGCCCGGGATGGTTGCGGAGCCAATCTCCGATCCGGTCCCGGAGGCAGGCCTCGAATCCACTCGGCGGAACCTCCAGGATCCCCATCGCCGCCGATCGGCGCTCCAGCACCGTGCCGATAGTATCGATGAGGTAGGCCCGAAAGCAGCTGGAGCCCCAATCGATGCCGATCAGCGCCGGCGCGCTCAATGATCTCCTCCACTCGCGAGGACGGTGTCGACCGCGCGACGGTCCGCCATAACTACGACGGCGCCGAGACCGGTCGCCGCGAGCGCAGCGGCGGCACCGGTGAAGCGTCCAGCGATAACGCGGTGCCAGAGATCCACGGAACTCACGCCACGGGCATTCGTGTAGAGGCCCCACCAGTAGCCGATCCGGAGCCCTGAGGGGGCCGAGGTGATCGCACAATTCGAGGTTTTGCGTCCGTGAGCGAACCGGAATTCCGGAGCTCCGGGGAGAATGCGGTCGAGCTCGAGGAACGGCTCACCCGAACACACCACTCACCCAAGCAAGCCGCGCCGAACTTCACGAGGTTTCTTTTGTTCGGAGCTGGTCGATCGCTTGACGGTGAAGTGCAGCGGACGCGGGGTTGAAGCAGCAAAGGACGACTCGGTCCGGGATCTGCAGATCTCGGAGCGCTTCGGCCACGGTGCGGACCGCGATCGCCGCCGCGCGGTCGGCGGGAAAGCCGTAGATGCCGGTCGAGATGGCCGGAAAAGCGATACTCTTGATACACTTTCGGGCAGCGAGCTCCAGCGAACGGCGATAGGCGCTCGCCAAGAGTTCATCCTCGCCGGCTCCGCCACCGTGCCAAATCGGTCCCACTGCGTGGATCACCCAACGCGCCTTGAGCCCGAAACCGGGTGTGACCACGGCATCTCCCGTGGCACAATGGGCGATCGCCGCACAGGCCCGGGCGAGCTCTGGCCCGGCTGCACGATGGATCGCTCCACAAACACCGCCGCCCGGCGCTAGCCGTTCGTTGGCAGCGTTTACGACCGCCTCGACATCGAGCGCAGTGATGTCGCCCTCGACGACCGTGATCCGTTCGAGAGCGCGGTGTAGGCTTGCTCCGGCTCGGGCCATCGCCCAACCTCCCCTTCACACGAGCTTGCCTAGCACGGTCGACGCCGCCGCGAGGAGAGATGATCGTTCGCCGCCCACTCGTGATCGTGAGCGATCGCCAACGGCGTTTGCACAAGCTCCGCAACGTCGTCCAGTCGGCCCTCCTCGTGCTCGGCATGCTGGCGATCCTGGGCTTGTGCGCCTTTTTCGTCTGGGGCTCGGCAGGCCTCCTTTGGGCCGTCGTGCTCACCGGGGTCTCGTTGCTTTTGGCCCCCACCGTCGCCCCCGAATGGGTAATGCGCGCCTACGGCGCCCGGCGGCTCGAGCCCGCGGACTTCCCCGAAGGGTACGAGCTGCTGCGTCGGCTCGCCGCGCGCGCTGGTCTGGAGCGGCTGCCGCGACTTTACTGGCTGCCGACACCGATCTTGAACGCCTTCGCTGTTGGCCGCCCGGACCGTGCTGCGATCGGGTTGAGTGACGGTCTGCTGCGGACCCTCACACTCCGCGAGCTCGCCGGCGTATTGGCGCACGAATTGAGCCACGTGCGTAACGACGATCTTTGGATCATGGGCCTAGCCGACGTCGTGAGCCGCCTTACGAGCTTACTTTCTTGGCTTGGCCAATTGCTGTTGATCTTGAACTTACCTTTCCTTTTGACCGGTGAAGTCGTCGTGCCTTGGCTCGTCGTCTTGCTGCTGGTGTTCGCGCCGACGCTCGTAGGCCTCCTCCAGCTCGCGCTTTCGCGCTCCCGCGAGTTCGATGCCGATCTGGATGCCGCGGCGCTCACCGGCGACCCGCAGGGTCTCGCTTCCGCGCTCGCCAAGCTCGAGCGCTTCCAAGGCCGCTTTTGGGAAGAGCTGTTCATGCCGGGGCGGCGCATACCGATCCCTTCTCTGTTGCGCACCCACCCGCCCACTGACGAGCGCATCCGTCGCCTTCTCGACCTCTGCGAGCCGATCGAACCGCCAATTGAGGTTCCGGAGAGGATCGTCGGGCCGCGCGGCGTTTGGATCGCGAGCGGCCCGCCCCGCTGGCGCCGCACCGGCGTATGGTATTGAAGCTTAACGGCCACAGCGCCACTCCACTATGGCGGGCGCGGGCTTGCGCAGGTCTTGCTAGCGCGGCATCGCTCCAGGCCGGAGCCTCGGGTCGTGCAGGAAAAGGCGGTGGGCCGCCGAGTTCGGCGAGCCCAGGCGCGGCCCTGGGCTGCGGTAGGCGGCTATGCGCGATTTCGAGGAAGTCCGGGCGATCGCCTGGGGGGCGGAACCGAGTGCCGAGCACGCGGTCGAGGTGGCGCGGGCGGACCTTGGCGCCACGCTCGCTCGTTCGTGGGCGGTCGGCACCGGGTTGGTCGTTGCCGCGTGGCTCTTCCTCGCCTGGCCCTGGCTTTTCGGTGGGGCCTTGATCCCATGGGACGCTAAAATCGAATTTTATCCGACTGTTCGCTTTCTTTCTGAGGTTTGGCATTCCGGCCAGTCGGCCTTTTGGAACCCCTACGTGTTCGGCGGATGGCCCCTCGTCGCCGATCCGCAATCGTTGATCTTCCAGCCTTTGTTCGCCGCCCTGGCCTGGCTGGTCGAGCGCCCAAGCATGGCTGCCCTCGATCGGGTCGAACTCCTCCACCTTCTCTTCGCGGGGCTCGCCGTCCTGGGCTGGTTCCGGATCGCCGGCTGGTCGATGGCGGGAGGCGTCCTAGCGGCGGTCGTAGCGATGCTGGGGGGGGACGGTAGCGGGCCGACTCCAACATGTCGGCCTCGTCGTGAGCTACACATGGCTCGTCGTGTCACTGCCCTTGTTGCGACTCACACTCGAGCGTCGCTCGTTGGTGTGGGCGACGGTTTTCGGCCTCGCTGCCGCGTTGATGCTGCTCGGGCATGACCAAGTCGCAATGCTCGGGGCCTGGGCGCTGCTGGGCTACGCGCTCCACGAAGCCCTTTCCGCCGAACGACCGGTGCGGTGGCTGCGCGAGCGGCTAAGGGTCATGGTGATCGCGGCGGGAATCGTCGGGCTTCTCGTTGGGCCGTGTCTTTTGCTGACGTTGCAGCTCGCGGCGGTGAGCAATCGGCCAACGATCCCGCTCGAGGAGGCGCTCACGGGCTCGCTGTCGCCCGTGAACTTGTTCACTATGCTCGCACCGGATTTTTCTCCTCGCTCGGCCAACATGCCGAATACTGGGGCCCGACCAATCCCCGCTGGCCCTGCTGCGACTGGACAGATCGATCGACGAACTATCTTTATCTGGGTGCCCTACCTTTCGTGCTGGTTCTCTGGCACGGGTTGATCGGCCGGCGACTGTGGGCCCGCGAGATCCGATACTTCGTGCTCCTCGGTTCGGCGGCCGGCCTCTATGCCCTCGGCCGACACACGCCCGTTTTCGCGTTCCTGTTCGAGTGGCTACCCGGCGTCGCGCTGTTCCGCCGGCCGGCGGACGCGACTTTCCTTTTGGTGCTGGGTTTGGCGGTATCCGCGGGCTGGCTGTTCCATCGTGCGATCATCGATGGAATACCTAAACAACCGAGCCGCGCGGCTTTGGCGTTATGGGTCATGGGAGCACTCGTGGCTCTCGGCTACGGTCTGGGGCTCGCCCACGCGTTCGGTCAGCTCGCTCGGACCGTTCCGGTGCTCGTGGGTGGCCTTCTTCTCGTCGGTGCCGCCGCCGCTCTGCTCGTGGCGCTCGACCGCGCGGGTCGGTTGCGGGGCGCGGTCGCCTGGCTACTCGTCGCGCTCGCCACGCTGGATTTGCGCCTTTTCAATGCCGGCTCGGTCTTGAACAGTGCGTCCACGTCCGACCGCGCGGAACTCGCGGCTCTCGAAGGCGATGGATTGGCGTCCATCCTCCGTGGTCTCGCCGACGATGCGAGTGCGGACGTGGTCTCGCCGACGATGCGAGTGCGGAAGGGCCGCCGCGGTTCGAACTTCTGGGGCTCGGAGGGTACCGGCAAAAAGCCGGCATGATTTACGGCATCCAGGGAACGCTCGGTTACGGGCCACTGCGACTCGCCCTCTACGAGCAAGCGATCGGCGCTGGCCAGAACAGCCACGAACCGGTTCGGCGGTTCACGTCGCTCGCCCCGGGCTATGCGGCGCCGTTGCAGCGTCTTTTGGGCGCTCGCTTCATCGTGGCCCCGGTGGGCCCGGAAGAACTCGACCGGCGTGTACCGGTTGATGCCATGCCCCTCGTGGCGGTCCACGGCAAGGTGCGGATTTACGAGAACCCGTTGGCCTTGCCGCGCGTGATGTTGGTCCGCCGCGGCGTCGTTCTCGACCTCGACCGGATCGTGGCCCAAGGCGTGTGGCCTCGAATCGATCCGTCGGCAGGCGTGATCCTCGACCGCAAACCGATGGAGTGGAACCGATGGGCCACACGTGTCGACGGCTCGATCGGCGAACCCGAAATCAAGATCCGTCGCTACACCACGACCGAGATCGAAGTCGAAGCCGCCACACCCTTGCGGGCCTTTCTGGTCCTCAACGACCTCTGGTACCCAGGGTGGGAGGTCGAGGTCGATGGTAAGCCCGCGGAACTGCTGTGTGCCAATCTGTTGTTCCGGGCGGTAGCGTTGCCTCCCGGCCGCCACGACGTGGTTTTTCGCTTCCGACCGTTCAGCATCGCGAACATGACTGCCATTGTTCGCGACGCGATCTTCTGAGCATGTCCTTCAGGCGGCAGCTGGGGCCGGCTGGCGAGCCCGTCGTAGATCGGCGGTGAGGCGGCGCAAAGCGGTCTCGTCCAGGGTTTCGGTCTCCAGGAGCTCCCGGGCGCAGCGCTCCAGGATCTCCCGGTTGTTGGCCAGGATCTCCACGGCGCGGTCGAACTGCTCGTCGATGATCCGCCGCACGGCGAGGTCGATCTCGCGCGCCGTTTCCTCGCTGAAACGTCGATCGATCGTGAACTGACCGGGGACGGGCTGTAAGAACGGGCTGCGCTCGACGTCGTAGGCGACCGAACCCAGCTTCGGGTCCATCCCGTAGCGGGCGACCAGCGAACGGGCGATGTCGGTGGCGCGGACGAGATCGTCGGCGGCACCGGTCGAAAGGTGGTCGAAGACGATCTTCTCGGCCGCGCGTCCACCCAGGATGACCGCGATCTTGTCGAGCAACTCCTGCTTGGTCATGAGGAAGCGATCTTCGGTCGGCCGCTGGATCGTGTAGCCGAGAGCACCGACCCCGCGCGGCACGATCGAGACTTTGTGGACCGGATCCGTACCGGGCAGCGCCAGCGCGACGAGGGCGTGCCCCATTTCGTGGTAGGCGACGATCTGCCGCTCACGCGGGTTGAGCACCCGGTTTCGTTTCTCGAGCCCGGCGACGATCCGCTCGACGGCTTGGTTGAAATCTTCCATGGAAACCGCTTTGGCCTTCCGCCGGGTGGCGAGGAGTGCGGCCTCGTTCACGAGGTTGGCGAGATCGGCGCCCGAAAAGCCCGTCGTGATCGAGGCGATTTTTTCGACATCGACGTCGGGAGCGAGCTTCACTTTCTTGATGTGCACGTTGAGGATTTGGACCCGGCCGAGCTTGTCCGGCCGGTCCACGAGGACCTGACGGTCGAAGCGACCGGCGCGGAGAAGAGCGGGGTCGAGAATTTCGGGCCGGTTGGTAGCGGCGAGCAGGACAACGCCTTCGGAAGGGTCGAAGCCGTCGAGCTCGGTCAAGAGTTGGTTCAAGGTCTGCTCGCGCTCGTCGTGGCCACCGATACCGGTGAGCGCGCTGCGGGCTCGACCCAAGGCGTCGAGCTCGTCGATGAAGATGATGGCCGGCGCCGCTTTACGCGCCTGCTCGAAGAGATCGCGGACGCGTGCCGCGCCCACGCCCACAAACATCTCGACGAATTCGGAGCCGGAGATCGAGAAGAAGGGGACGCCGGCTTCGCCCGCCACGGCCTTCGCCAGGAGGGTCTTGCCGGTTCCCGGCGGCCCGACCAGGAGGACACCTTTGGGAATCCGTGCGCCGAGCCGCCCGTACTCCTTCGGGTTCTTCAGGAATTCGACGATCTCGACGAGTTCGGCCTTTGCTTCGTCCACGCCAGCCACGTCGTCGAAGGTGACCTTGGTATCCTTTTCGACGTAGATTTTCGCCTTCGAACGGCCGACCGACATGAAGCCGCCCAATCCTTGGCGCTCGGCGAACTTGCGAAACACAAAAGCCCAGATCGCGAAAAAGACGAGAACGGGTACGATCCACGACAAAACTTCGCGCAGAAACGTTTGTTCCACCACGCCCGTGAACCGGACACCGCGTTTGGCGAGCTCGCTGGCGATCGCCGGATCGACTCGTGGCGTGACGAACTGCGTCTTGCCCCCTTGGGGTTCACGGAAAAACCCGGTGATGTATTGGTCGCCGACTGCGATCCGATCGACCAAACCCTTGTCGAGATACTCCAGGAATTCGGAGTAGGGGATGACTTCGGTCGTGCGCATTTCGCGCCACCAGCCCTGGAAAAGGAGCAGCAGGACCGCCGCGGCGACCGCGTACCAAACGTTGAGCTGTTGTTTGCGATCCACGGCCGATCTCCCGAAGTTGGTGAGGGACAACCCTCAGATAGGCGGCGGGGTACTTCTGCCCAAAATGGTATCAGGTCCGATCTCGCAGAAGCGCCTTCAGCCGGTAAACGAGATCGAGGGCGGCTTTGGGGGTCAGTGTGTCCGGATCGACGGCGGCGAGCGCCGCCTCGACCGGCGAAGGTTTCGGAGCGAGAGACGGGTCTTCGCCGGCACGGCGAGCGGCCGCCGCGAAGAGCGGGAGATCGTCGGCCAAACGCGCCGGCACCGAGCGCGCCTCGCCCTCTTCGAGCCGCCGAAGCACCTCTTCGGCCCGTCGGATCACGGACGCGGGCAAGCCGGCGAGTCGAGCCACGTGGATACCGTAGGAGCGATCGGCCACACCTTTCGCGACCTCGTGCAAGAACACCAAGTCTCCCTGCCATTCCCTGACCTTCACGGTGTGGGTCGAGAGCGCACGGAGCCGGGCGGCGAGCGCGGTGAGCTCGTGATAATGCGTCGCGAAGAGGCCGAGACAGCGGTTGACGTCGTGGAGATGCTCTAGGACCGCCCAAGCTAGCGAAAGACCGTCGAAGGTTGCCGTCCCACGCCCGATCTCGTCCAGGATCACGAACGAGCGAGGCCCGGCTTCCGCGAGGATCGTCGCCGTTTCGACCATTTCCACCATGAAGGTCGAGCGACCACGCGCAAGGTCGTCCGCTGCGCCGACGCGTGAGAAGAGCCGGTCAACGACCCCGATCTCGGCCGCTTCGGCCGGCACGAAGCTCCCCATCTGGGCGAGGATGACGATCAATGCGCACTGTCGGAGGAACGTGCTCTTGCCCGCCATGTTCGGGCCGGTGAGCAGCCACAAGCGATCTTCGGAGCCGAGCTCCAGGTCGTTGGCGACGAAGGGCCGTTGCTCGGCAGCGAGCGCCGCCTCCACGACCGGGTGACGGCCGGCGACAATCCGGATCCGTGGCTCCAGGTCGACGACGGGCCGGCTCCATCGGCGTTCGCGGGCGAGTTCGGCGAGCGCTGCCGCCACGTCGATTTCGGCGAGCGTCCGCCCGACCCGCGCGAGCTCTTCGGCGGCGGCGAGCACCTCCGAACGGAGCTCGGCGAAGATCTCGAGTTCCCGCTCCAGCGCGCGGTCGGAGGCACGGGCGATCCGCTCCGCGAGCTCGGCGAGCTCGGTTGTGCCGAACCGCCCGGCACTGGCCATACTCTGGCGTAGCGCGAAGCTTTGTGGAACCTTGGCGAGTTGGCTCGCCGGTATCTCGACGAACCAGCCCAGAACTTGGTTGTGGCGGATTTTGAGAGACCCGATGCCCGTCACCTGCCTATAACGGACCTCGAGCGCCGCGAGATGACGTTGGGCCTCGTCGCGTAAGCCCCGCTGCTCGTCGAGGAGGGGATCGACACCTGGCCGAACCAGCCCGCCGTCCCGCGCTAGGATCGGCGGCTCGTCGACCAGGGTCCCGAGGATCCGGTCTGCGAGGGCATCGAGGTCGGGAAGATTCCGAGCGAGCTCGGCCAAGGTCGGGTGGGCGTCCGTGAGTCCGGCGCGCAAGCGGCGCGCCACGGCGAGGGCCCGTCCGACCGCCAACAGATCGCGCGGTCCGCCTCGCCCGAGGGAGAGGCGCGCGAGCGCCCGCTCCAGATCGGGACAGCGGGAGAGGGCCTCGCGAACCGCCCCCCGCGAGGCGTCTTCGAGCACCATCGCTTCCACACAGTCGAGGCGCCGGCGGATGCCCTCGACATCCGTTAGCGGTGCTGCCAGCTGCTCGGCGAGCAGTCGAGCGCCCGCACTCGTTCGCGTTCGATCGATGGTCGAGAGAAGGCTCGAGCGCGGGTCACCGGATAGACTTCGGGTGAGTTCGAGGTTTCGGCGGGTCGCCGGGTCGAGCTTGAGGACGCTGCCCGCAACCTGTCGGCGCGGCCGGCCGAGGCACGGCAATACACCTTTCTGCGTGAGCTCAAGGTAATCGAGGAGGCCGCCGGCGGCAGCGATCTCGGCGCGGCCGAACTCGCCGAGAACGCCGACCTCCCCGACCCTGTAGAACGATGCGAGCCGGCGGGCCGCGAGCGAGCTGTCGAACGCACCCTCGCGAAAGCTCGTGAACCGCTCGCGCCGGTCACCGAGGAGGGTGGCCAGCTCCGGATCTTGTGTGAGGCGCTCCGTCAGCAGGATCTCGCCCGGTTCCAAGCGCGCCGAGAGCTCGACAAGACCGCCTGCGTCCAAGGTGGCTGTCCAAAAATCGCCGGTTGAGATGTCGACCCAGGCAGCGCCCCATTCGTCGCGGATCCGCGCGATGGCTAGTAGGTAGTTGTGCCGACGCGCTTCGAGGAGACCGTCCTCGGTGAGCGTGCCGGGCGTCACGATGCGGACGACGTCGCGCTGCAGAAGCGGCTTGCCTGGGCGGCGGCGGGCTTCCGCCGGGTCTTCGAGCTGCTCGCAGATCGCGACCTTGTGACCCTTGCGGATCAGTTTTTGGATATACGGCTCGGCGTTGTTCGCGGGCACCCCGCACATCGGGATGTCCTCGCCCAGATGACGACCGCGCCGGGTGAGTGCGATGTCGAGCAGAGGGGCCGCCGCCACGGCATCTTCGAAGAACAGCTCGTAGAAATCCCCCATCCGGAAAAACAGGAAGGTTCCGGGATATGCCGCCTTGAGCTCCCGGTACTGGGCGATCATGGGCGAGCACTGCTCGCCCGGGCGAGAGGCTCGGACGGTCAAGGCGTCGTCACCGAACTGCCGTCGAGTTGAGCGAATATGCGTTCATCGTGCAAAAAGTAGAGTTTTCGCCACAGTCCATGGGTTGACGGCGTATCGCTTTATGGTTGAATTCGTGTCCGCGAAAGCCGCCCTCAGCCGACGTGTCGGCGCGGGCGAACGGGGCGGTAGCGACAGGCGCATACAACATGGGGAGCCGTCGTCACGAAAGAGGACCCGAACGGATTAGGAGAGCATCCGATGAGCGCCGAGCCGGCCGAACTCCGCGCTGACCTCGCCGCCGTCCTGCCCGGGAGCTGGAAGGAGGCCCTCGGTGCGGCCGAGGAACTGGCGCGCCGACTTCAATACCTGAGCTGGCCGGACCGGGCCAAGCTTCTCGACGAATATCTTTGGGTCGAAGCGCGGTCACGCCTTTCGACCGATGGGGTGACCGCCGTGGTCAATCGCCACCCCGAGACGTTCCGGCGAAGTCACCCCAGCGTCGCCTACGCCACTTGGTGCACAGCGGTCGTCGCGTGCGTTCTCCAGCTGCTCGGCGAGGACGAGCGCGCCAGCTGTGCCGAACACGCCTTGACCCTGCTGATCTCGCGTCGCGCCGACCACCACGGTGCTGCCGACGATTGGCTCGCGCGGTCCAGCCCAGAACAGCTGCAGCGCGAGCTCTCGAAGCTGCCCGGCTACGCTTTTCTCCTCCTCACCCTGAGCCCGAACGACAGTGCCGAGAGCTTCATCGCCCGCGACGCCTTTTGGGCAGCGATGTTGGGTTGAGGCGTTGCCGTCTCCGCAGGTGTGAGAGCGCTCGGCACGGCTCACCACTGGGCTCGAGCTTCCTCAGCTGCGGATCGGGTGGAGAATTTCCCGGGTCGGCCGTTTCGCCGGATCAGCAGCGCCCTCTGGGGAAGAGTGTGAGGCGGGTGCCCTGGACGTGACGCTAGCCCGGATCGCAAGCGCCTCGGCGACCGGTCGGAAGGTTCGGCGATGGTGCGGGCAAGGGCCGACGAGCCGAAGCGCCGCTCGATGCGCGGCCGTCGGATAGCCGGCGTTCGCGGCGAAGCCATAGCCCGGCCAGCGGCTGTCCAGCCGAGCCATCAATTTGTCGCGCAGCACCTTGGCGACGATCGATGCGGCCATGATCTCGGGGACGAGTGCATCGCCCCCGACGATGCAATCGACCGGGATCGAAAGTTCGGGGGCGCGATTGCCGTCGACGACGACCCGGGCGGGACGGATCGGCAGGCGAGCGACCGCACGTTGCATCGCCAGGAGGCTCGCCCTCAGCACGTCCAGCCGCTCGATTTCCGCGGTCGACGCCGCGCCGATCCCGATCCAAGCTGCATCGGCGAGCTCTCGGGCGATACACTCGCGCCGCCTAGCCGTCAGCGTTTTGGAGTCGGCCAAGCCTTCCACGGGTCGACACAGAACGACTGCAGCGGCGAGCACGGGTCCGGCGAGCGGGCCTCGGCCGACCTCGTCAACTCCCGCGATTGGTCCGGCGGCGCTCACGATCCCGCTCCGGGCCGACCGAAGGCCGGGAGGATGCGACCGTCTCCCGAGCCGGCACCATGCCGCGACATCGGGCGGGTGAAAGCGGCGAGCGCGCTCGCGGCGGGTTCGGAGAGCGAGCCGACTACCATGGCCGGGGCGACCGTCCGACGGGCTCCGGCCCGTTGCCTTGGGAGCCCCTCGGAACGAGCGGCAAGCGCGAAGACCGGAACGAGGATGCGGAGCGGCATCGGCGGGGTCGCCACACCACAATCGTCAGTCCCAGACGAACCGAGCACTGCGCCCTCGGTGATTTGGTCGAGAATCGATCGTATCCCCGGCCCGATCGATCGACCTGCTCGTAGCTCGTTGCCGACACATCCGGAAGCCGGGCCGTGGTGAACGTGCCGGCCTGTTGGTCGGACCGATCGTTGTACGGTCGGGTGGGACACTCACCCCTTGCCACGAGGCGCTCGGCGTTCGGCAACTCGCTCGGCGGATTTATCCCGCAAGCGACCGTGGTCTCGTCGAGGCCGAGCGTCGCGAGTCGAGGGGCGACCGACCCTCCATCCACGGGCTCTTCGCTTCGCGACACAGGAGCGAGCGCCGGTTCGGCCACGGGCAGGTCGAAGGCGGCCGCGCCACTCTTCACGAGAGGGATCCCCTCTGAAGGGTCGATCCCCGGCTTCGAATAGGGATTACGCCCGCCGCGGCCGACCGACGCGAGAGCGACACGGTAACGGCTCTCCGCGCGTTCGCCCCGCCACGCCTCGGCCGCGACCGGCCGCGCCCTTTGGCCCCGTTTCCAACCGCGCGCGATCGAGGATGAAGCGGCACCGAGCGGCCACCGAGGTGTCGGATGGGGAATCGATGGCGGAAGGCTTTGCCGGTGATCGCAGCCATGCTTGGAGGCTTGGCGGTAGCCACGGGTGCATTCGGCGCCCACGCCCTGGCGGGCATGGCTGAGGCCCGGACGGTGGAGCTCGTCGAAACGGGGAGCCGCTATCAGCTCGCTCACGCATTGGCCACGTTGGTGGCCGGAATTCTCCACCCCGAGCGCAGCGCCAGTCGGCTCGCCTTTCTCGTCGGCGCTATTCTGTTCCCAGGCAGCCTTTACGTACTCGCCCTCGGGCTTCCCCGTTGGCTCGCGATGTTGGCGCCCGTGGGGGGCGTCTCGTTCATGCTCGGGTGGGCCTTGCTCGCCATCGACCTCGCACGAGGTCGACGTGCCGAAGCCGAAGCGTGAAGGGGCTTTCGAGTGTCGACCCGTTGCCCCGACCCTCCGACGGTCGGCATTTCTCGGCAGGTTCTTCGATGGTGGCCTAGCTGGCACGCTCCTCACCGGTTCGCTCAAAATCCGGGCGAGCTCGGTCGGACCCGCCGCGCGCCCTTCGAGCGGGTCGAGGCTCACGGCGACCACGCGTCCGTCGAGCAAGATGGGCAGGCCTGGCTCGGGTAGTGGGCCGGGCGGCGGGGGTGAGCCAGGCCCGCCGACGGGAAGATGCTGCCCTCGCCGTGGAACGTGCACGAGGACGAGGTCGCTCCCCGGTCTTTCCCGCTCGATCACCCCCCAGGTGACGAAGCCGTCCCCCGTTTCGATCCGGACGAGGCTCGATCCGCCGAAAGCGCGGGCGAGCGTCAAAATCTTGTCGGGCCCGACATAGAACCCATGCACTCGACCGCCCGAGCCTTCCACGTGAACGAGAGCCGCGGCCAGTTCGGCGGATATCTTCCGGCCACCCGACGATTCCGCTGGCTCGATGGCGGCGGGCTGCCCGTTCGCGGGCGACGAGATCGGCGTAGCGGAAGCCGGACCATTTGCGTTTACGAAGAGCCGCGAAGCTGATCCCGATCCGAGCTCCGTGCGTGCAGGAAGCTTTCGGTCGCCACGCGTCGTAGTTGTCCCGAGGCCGGCTCGATCGGCTCCACGCGTTGCGAGGCCGCTTCCCGGTCCTGTCGGAGCCGCGGGCCCGATCGAGGGCCCGAGTTCGACGGCGAATTCCTTCGGAGTGGTCGCTGGCGACGAGAGCGATCCCGCGAGCGCTTGCGCTTTCGTCTCCGCCCACGCGAGTCGGACTTCCGCCGGGCCGCCGGGGCGACCTGGATGGTGCGCGACCGAGGTTGCCAGATGCGGAAGAAGCTCGGAAAGGACGAGTGGCGGCAGCGCGCTCTTGAGCGCTTCCAGGTCTTCCGGACGCACGAGGCCGTTGTTCCCGTTAACGCGTCTTCGGTCGCTGGGGTGAAGGTCGAGTGCCACCCGCAGCCGATCCGTTCGCGCCACGGGGACGGTCGCGGCCCAGAACCAACGGCTGTCGCTATCGACCAACCCCAGTCGAACCGTGGCACGGCGAACGAGCTCGGTATCCACCACTGTCACCCGGTAGGGTTCATAGCGGGCCTCCTCGATCCATCGCGGCAGCGAATCCAGCTTGGCGCGTGCTTCGCTGAACTCTTGATCGCGAGCTAACGACCCGACCCCACCGAGAACGAGGCCGCCCACGAGGCCGAGCGCGTCGACCCAGGCGTTGCCGGTCGGGGGGAGGCGTCGGAGATTTCGGGCTTGCTCGCGATCTTCGCGATCGAGGCGGTCGGCGAGCCGGGTCAGTTCGCGGCGGGCGGCCTCGTATTCCGGATTGGGCCTGCGCACGACCGACGCCACGCGCTCGGACCAAATCGTCTCGCGAGCGAGCTCCCGGCGATCGCTGCCGGCGCCTTCGACCTCGACCATCAAGAGGCAGCGGTAGTGGGAGTCCGTTGGATGCCGCACCACCGGAAGAGGCAAGTCGAGGCGAAGGTTCGCAACCTCGCGACCCGCTTCTTCGAGGAGCGCAAGCCCGATAGCCCCAGGGGCCGGCGCACTTGTCGGAGGAGCGCCCGCGCGAAGGAGCTGCGTCAATGTGGCAGCACAAGTCGCAGGTTCATCGCTCCGTCCGGCGGCGTTCGCCGTATCGACGACCTCGGGGTGGCTGCCGGTGTCGGCGATCGGTACCGCCGGAATCCGAGCGAGCTGTTGGCCGGCGCACGCCACGAGAAGGAGCGCAACACCCCCGAGGACTGCGGGTCGCATGCCGACGGATCGTTGCATGGCCACCTCCCCTCGGGAGATTAGCCGGTCTCAACGAGAAGTTGAATTCCTCAGATGACCGTTGCTTCGGCTTCGATCGCGCCGCTCACGGTATCGAGGACGTCTTCGAGCAGTCGCTCGTCCTCGGCTTCGACCATGATGCGGATCACGGGCTCCGTTCCCGACGCTCGCACCAACAAGCGCCCGCGTCCGTCGAGCCTGGCTCGCTCGCGACTGAGGAGGGCCTCGAGCCGAGGCGCAGTGAGATCGACGCGCCGCTCCGTCCGGATGTTGCGCAGACGTTGCGGAACGGGTTCGAACAGCCTCGCAACCTCGCTCAAGGGCCGCCCGAGGCGGACCATGGCGGCGAGGATTTGCAAGCCCGCCAAAAGGCCGTCCCCGGTGGTCGCGAGATCGGTCAGGACGATGTGGCCGGACTGCTCGCCGCCGACGTTGAAGCCACCCGCCCGCATCGCCTCGACGACGTACCGGTCGCCCACCCGGGTCCGTTCGAGCCGCAGCCCGAGCCCGGAAAGGTAACGCTCCAGCCCCAGGTTCGACATGACGGTCGCAACGATGCCGGGGCGGCTGAGGCGACCCTCTGCCTGCCACTCACGGGCGATCAAGGCCAAGATCTGATCCCCGTCCACGAGCTGGCCCCGCTCGTCGAGCAAAACGATCCGATCGGCGTCGCCGTCGAGGGCGATACCGAGATCCGCCCGCTGTTCCAGCACCGTGGCCTTCAAGGTTTCGGGATGGGTCGACCCACAGCCATCGTTGATGTTGAGTCCGTTCGGCTGGCAGCCGATCTTCACGACGTCGGCGCCCAGTTCCCAGAACAGATCCCCGGCCAAGTGATAGGCCGCGCCGTTCGCGCAGTCGACCACGAGTCGAACACCCTGCAGGCTTCGTCCTCTCGGGAAGGCACTTTTGAGGGACTCGATGTATCGCCCTCGCGCATCCTCGATCCGCTGCGCTCGACCGAGCTCGGACGGACCCACGCGGCCGGCGCCCGGGCCTTCGGCCATGAGCTGCTCGATCTCCGCTTCGATGTCGTCCGAGAGTTTGAACCCGTCCGGCCCGAAAAGCTTGATGCCGTTGTCGGCGAAAGGATTGTGCGAGGCCGAGACCATCACGCCGAGATCGGCTCGGAGCGAGCGCGTGAGGAACGCCACGGCCGGTGTCGGCATCGGTCCGACCAGCATGACGTCCATGCCTGCGGCGATGAACCCGGCGGTCAATGCCGGCTCCAACAGGTAACCCGACAAGCGAGTGTCTTTGCCGATCACCACCCGGTGGCGATGGTCGCCGCGGCGAAAGCGGCGCCCGGCTGCCATCCCGAGCGCCAGCGCGGTCTCGGCGGTCATCGGCTCACGATTGGCGGTGCCTCGGATCCCGTCGGTGCCGAAAAGTTTCCGTTCCATCACCATGCCGGTGCTCGTTTCTCTGGACCCTATCGGACTCCTGGTTAGCGGCCGCGGCACTCCGGTGCGGCTGCCCACGCCGCTCGGTTGCCCACGCGGTCGATCCGAGTGCAGATTGGTAAAGGAATCGTGAAGCTCGGTGCAACGGCCGCAAGGTGTACGATGCGTGATCGGGAGCCAGGGACCTCGTTGGTCGCGTACGGTGGCGGGGCCTCGAAGGGCGTTCTCGTTCCTTCCGGTGCAGGCGTGCAGCCACGGCTCGACGAGAGCGTCCCCGTGTCGCGACTGCGCGACCGTCGCCGTTCCGGACGACTACCCGATCGTCTGTTGCGCGGACTCCTGCTCGACCGCCTCGTCTGAGGGGCCGAACGGGACTACCTCGTGCGAAAGGAGGTGAAAGCCCGGCCAGACCTCGGCGCCGCCCGCGCGTAGCCTGCGGAGCTCGGCGAGCGGCACGTCGCGGGCGATCAAAAGGGGACCGTCGCCTCGGGTTTCGGAGAGCGGCCCGATCTCGGCCCAAACCCCGGTTCCCCCGAGCGCCATCTCACACGGGACGAAGAGGGCCGCACCCGACACGTTGGGACGGTCGGGCGGGACCGGCACGGTGCCGATGCCTCCAGCGACAGCGATCGCGGAGCAGAGCTCGACCGCCCGCGCCCGCGCACAGGCGGTCACCCGAGAGTAGCCGGAGATCGCCCCCGTGTCGGTCGGGACGAGCACGAGATCGGGCGGATCCTTTTTCAGGTGTGCGGCCAAAGCGGGCTGTTCGACGTCGAGGCAAACGAGCGTGACGATGCGAAGGCCGTTCCACCGCACCGTGACGAGGCGCTCGCCCGGCTCGAACATCCACGCGGCCGGATCGCGTTCGTCCGGTGTCAACGTCAGTTTGTCCTGGATGAACGTCGTACCGTCGGGTAGCCGCAAATGGGCACGGTTTCGAAAGCGCCCGGGCTCGACCGCGACCGGAACGGTACCCGCGAGCAAGGCGAGGCCATATCTTTCGGCTGTTGCCATGAGGCGAGGCAGGATGACGCGCGCCTCGTCGGCGAGCCAGGCGAGTTCGTCGCACTCGGGCAAGCCGGGCGGCGCCCACTGCAGCCAGCCTTCACTCAGATGTTCGGGCATCACCACGAGCCCCGCCCCGGCCGAGCGGGCACGGGCGAGCTGCCGCTCGGCGACTGCGAGGAAAGCTTCCGGTCCGTCGAGTTCGAGGGCCATGTTGACGGCCCAAAGTGCCACCGTGAGTTTGTCGATCACCGGACCCTCCGTTCCGTGCCGGCTCCTGCACCGCTCGATCCGATCTGTCGAGTACGGTGCGAACGTTGAGCCTTGCTCGCTCTCGGCGCCCGGCTGACTTTCGGCCGTGGACCCAATTCCGAATTCCGGAACCGGGCTCGCTCCCCCCGAATGAGGAAGCGGTCCGCCCAGCCGACATCGATCGAGCAAAGATCGACTCGGGTGTCGCGTCGACGAGGCTCGACGGCCAGCCGCTCGGGGTCGTGCAGGAGCTCGTCGATGGTGAGTGGCTCACCCTGGTCAAGGGGCTCACCCGAATCGATGGCCGTGACGTCGCGCGAGGCTTGCCCTCGATGAAGGGGCGCGGTCGATCGTGAGAAGAGAGGCTCCTTCACAAATACGTCGTGAACCCGAAGCGCTCCGGAAGCGGGACCAGCCCCGAGCCGGATCGTCGCCGGTAATTCGCGAGAGATTCTCCCGCGGGAGGGTTCCGAACCGGGGTTCGATCTTAATTTCTCCAGTTTACGACTCTACCGATCCTTCCGGAAGCTTGCTTGGGGCCGCGGCGCAGCGGCACTCCAACCGCGCGTCTATACAATCACAGAAGCTCTCGACACCCGAAGCCGGCAAGGCCCCGAGTAAGGTGTGATCTTCTCCCCGCGGGCAACGGGATCGCTCGCAACAAAGCGGGCCAGCCGACCGCGCGCTTCGACCGGACGGGGCTCTCGTCGATCCTGGTGGGCCCTCGGGACGTCCCGTTTCGCCCTGGCTGCCGGTGTGCCCCGAGCATGTCCGGGCTCCGAACCCTGGTTGAACCTGGCGCGGTCCCGGAGAACAACGAAGCACTCGCATGCCAGCCGGCGCCTTCGTCGCACCTCGCCGAGCGCTGCTCACCTCCGCTGTACCGACGAACGGATCGCGTGCCGGACAGCAGGCACACACTCGGCGGGACCTTCTTCGGCGATCGCCTCGAACGTGTCCCAAACCGAGGGGGGCTCGAGAGGACGAGCGCCTCGCTCGAAGGGGCTTGCGGCCGCTGCATCGACGGCGAAAAGGGCGTGGCCGAGCCGATAGTCACGGAACGAGAGGGAGCGTCGTTGCCGGTTCGAACATTATCCACGCACGACGCTCGCCGACGGCAGGCGCGCACCCCACTCGTAGAAGATCACGCGGCCGGGCGGTGACGGCACCAACTGACCCTGCAGCCGGTTCTGGATCGATCCGGCTCTGTAGCGAGCGGGCGATCAGCTGGCGAAAGGCTCCAGTGGCGTAGCGGCCGAGCCGAAACAGGTCGAAACGTATCGAAAAGCGTCGGGCGGTCTTTCCTACATCGGCCGCTCGAAGGCTTGGCGATCGGGGGTTTGGAGCTTGCGCTATTGCGGGCATTCCATGCCGGGGGCCCAGCAGGCTGCCAGGAGCAAGCACAGGCTCGCGTCGAAGCTCGGCAGCCCATACATGTTGGGACCCTGGTGATGTGGGAGGGTCGGGCCCGAACCTCACGCTCCCGCGCCTCGCACCTTCCGTCTATCGTGAAGGCGAGCTTCGACCCTGTCTTCGATCGCCCGCGATTACTTCGGGTCGTTCGAACCCGGCCGCTTCCAACACGCGCCGCACCGCCGCCGGTGCCACCATTCGCCCCTCCGCGACTGCCGACTCCATCGCCGGGAGGAGATCGGCGACGCGCCGGTCGCGACGCAGCACGTCGCGAAGCCGGTCTTCCAATAGCGTCTCGAACCAACGGAGCTGCTGAGCGCGGCGCCGCGCCGCCCGCTCCCCGGTCGCTTCGAGCAGCGCGCGATGGCGTTCGATCTCGGCCCAAACCTGCTCCACCCCCTCGCCCGTGAGAGCGCTCGCAGTCAGAACCGGTGGGCGCCAAGTGGGTGTGGTCGGCTCGATGATCCGGAGGGCCTCGGCATAATGGCGCGCGGCTTCGTCGGCCGCCCGCTTCATGGCACCGTCTGCCTTGTTGATGACCACCAAATCAGCGAGCTCGACCAACCCCTTCTTGATCCCTTGGAGCTCGTCTCCGGCTCCCGGCAGCATCAAGGCCACGAACACGTCCACCATGTCGGCCACCATGGTCTCCGATTGGCCGACACCCACCGTCTCGACGATGACGACGTCGAAACCCGCGGCTTCGCAGAGGAGCATGGTCTCACGAGTCATCCGCGCCACGCCGCCGAGCGTTCCCGAGGAAGGCGAAGGTCGGATGAAGGCCGCGGGTTCGTTCGCGAGGCGCGCCATGCGAGTTTTGTCGGCAAGGATCGACCCGCCGGTGCGCGTGCTCGAAGGATCGACGGCGAGCACGGCGAGCCGATGCCCGTGGCTCACGAGGAAGTAGCCGAGCGTATCGATGAAGGTGCTCTTACCGACGCCGGGCACACCCGTGATGCCGACGCGCTGCGCGCCGCCCGTGAAGGGGAGGAGCTCGTCCAGGAGCACTTCGGCGAGGGTTTCGTCTTCCAATCGACGGCTCTCGACGAGCGTGATCGCGCGAGCGAGCGCTGCTCGGTTGCCGGCACGAATCGACGCCGCGAGCGCCCCGGGTTCGGGGAACGACGGCCGACCTGCCTTCCTGCGTGCTTCGTGCAGATCGCCCACCGAACGTAACGGCTCCTCAGCCCCTCTCGGCCCTCGCGCTCGCCAAACGCCGTTCCGCGAGAAGGAACCGGATGCGCAGAACCAGCACACAGAGGAAATAGAGCTTGAATACCAGCGCCATGGTCAAAAGCGGCCAGAGCATGCTCGGATGGATGGTCGGCCCACCGATCCGCAGGATGCTTGCCGGCTGATGCAAGGTGTTCCACCAATCGACCGAGAATTTGATGATGGGAAGATTGACCACGCCGACGATGGCCAAAATGGCGGCAGCTCGCGCACCCCGTTCGGGATCGTCGAACGATTCGTGCAAGGCAAGATAGCCAAGGTAAAGAAAAAAGAGGATCAGCATCGAGGTGAGCCGGGCGTCCCAAACCCACCAGGTGCCCCACATGGGCTTGCCCCAGATCGATCCGGTGAGGAGGGCGAGGAAAGTGAAGGTGGCACCCACGGGGGCCGCTGCACGCGCCGTGATCTCGGCCATCGGATGACGCCAAATCAGCGCTACGGCGCTCATGCAGGCCATCACGAGGTAGACGAAGAGCGCCATCCAAGCGGCCGGAACGTGCACGTACATGATTCGCGCCGCGTCACCTTGCTGATAGTCCGGTGGAGCCACCACGAGCGCCATCCAAAGCCCGACCGGCGCGAGCACGAGCACGCCCGCGAGCGCCCAAGGGTAGATGGCATCGAGGATCCGACCGAGCCGGAGAGGGTTGGCGTAGCCGTGCATCGTCGCACCTTCGAGCGTGCCGCACCGGAGGTAGCATCGTGATCGGCGACTTGGTAGACGGCCGGGGCGACCGCCGATCAGCCGCGGTGCTCCGGTCCCGATGAGCCGTCTCGACAGCTTCATTCGCCGCCTGCAGGCGCAGCGCGCCTGTCTCGACCTCGCCGCGCGGCTGATCGCCGATCTGCCCGGGCCCGTGGTCGAGATCGGTCTCGGCAACGGCCGGACCTACGACCATTTGCGCTGCCTGTTGCCGGATCGGCCGATCTACGTCTTCGAGCGGCGGGTCGACCCGCACCCCTCGTGTCGGCCCCCCGACGAGTTCCTGTTCGTGGGTGACATCGCCCGCACCCTACCCACCGCCCTCGGCCGAATGCGGCGCCGCGCCGCACTTGTCCACGCCGACATCGGCTGCGGCCACCCCGAGGTCACTGCCCGCAACACCCGCAAGCTCGCGCGATATTTGCCGACGATCGTGGCTCCGGGTGCGGTGATCGTGAGCGATCAGCGTCTCGAGGTGCGCTGGACCGAGCCTCTGTCGCTACCCGAAGGAGTGGAGCCGGGTCGTTATTACCTCTACCGCTGCGTCGGCTTCGGCTGACACTCGGGAGCCGCGGCGCGCGAGAGCTCGGTATCCGGGGGCGGGTCACTCGAGCGCCAGACGCAGCGCCGCGGCGATCGCGAGCGGCGCGAACGCTAAGGCCGCGAGCAGGAGCGCGCCGAGCAAGAGGAGAGCACCCGTCGATTCGAAGCCGGCAGCGAGGGCTTCGCTAGCAGCGAGGCCGAAGATCAAGACTGGAATCTCGAGCGGGAGGACGAGGAGGGCCGCGAGCATGGCGCCGCGGCCCGAGCCGACCAGGAGTGCGGCGCCGATCGCACCCACGAGGGTGAGGGTGGGCGTGGCGAGTGCGAGCACGATCGGCAGCGCGACGAGCGCTTCGTTCGGCAGGCTCAACAAGAGGCCGATCAACGGCGAAGTGAGGGTGACGAGGAACCCCGTCGCGAGCCAGTGTGCGAAGCACCGGGCGAGGATGAGGATTTCGAGGGGTGCCGGCGAGAGCAGGAGCTGCTCGAACGAGCCGTCCTCGAGGTCGGGTTGGAAGAGCCGCTCCAGGCCGAGCAGCACCGCCAAAAGCGCCAGTACCCAGACGATGCCGGCGCCGATCCGCGTGAGTAGGTCCGGTGATGCCCCTACGCCGAGCGGGAAGAGTGTCCCGGCGATGAGGAGGAAAGCGACGACGAGGAGCGTTTCCCCGGCCCGCCTCCGGGCGAGGAGCAAATCACGGCGCAGGAGAGCGAACGCCGCCTTCAGCACGGTGCGCCTGCGCCGAGTTGGAGGACGAGCGGGTCGCGTATCGCCACGTCGCCGTGGCTCGCGACCACGACGAGCCCGCCCCGAGCCCGGTGTTGCTCGATCAGCGCCTCGAGCCGCAGCCTGTTGGCTCGATCGAGCGCCACCCCGGGCTCGTCGAGAAGCCAAAGCGGTCGCGGAACGGCGAGGAGGCGAGCGAGCGCGAGCCGGCGCCGTTGGCCGGAGGAGAGGGCCTGGACCGGATCTTCCGCTCGGTCGGCGAGGCCGAAGGTCTCGAGGGCAGCGGTGACGCGTTCCGGCCCGGTGCCGAGAAGGGCGGTCTGCAAGAGAAGCGTCTCGGCGACGCGGAGAGGACCCTTCAAGCCGTCGGCGAAGCCCACGAAATGTAGGCGCTGGGTATGTTCGGCCCGCGCTTCGCGGATGTCACGCCCCTCCCAGAGGACGCTCCCCGCGGCCGGACGGGCGAAGCCGGCGAGAAGGCGGAGGAGGCTCGTCTTGCCACTGCCGTTCGGCCCGAGCAGAAGGAGCGCATCGCCTGGAGCGAGGGCGAAGTTCACGGCCTCGAAGACGAACCGGCCCCCTCGCCGGCAGGCGAGCCCTTGGACCGCCAGCAAGGTCGGCTCAGCCCGGCTCGCGGCAGTCGTCGATCAGCTTACCGTCAGCCGGCAGCGAGCCCGGCGGAACCAACTCGATCTCCGCCCGAAGGCCGGTGGCCGCCCGGATCGCTTCGCCGAGTGCCAGCTTGAGCCCCGAAGGCGCACCGGGCACTTCGCAGCGGAGGATCATCCGGTCCCGCTCGCCCTCTCGGGTGACGACGACGCGAACCCGGCCGAGCATGTCGAACCGCTTCAAGGCCTCGCGGATCTGGTGCGGGTGGACGAACATCCCGCGCACCTTGGTCGCTTGGTCGGCGCGGCCGAGCCAGCCCTTGATCCGCATGTTGGTCCGCCCGCACGGGCTCTCACCCGGGAGAACGGCCGAGAGGTCGCCGGTCGCGAAACGGATCAAGGGATAGTCGGGGTTGAAGACGGTAACGACGACCTCGCCGATCTCGCCGTCGGGAACTGGCTCACCCGTGCCCGGCTTCACGATCTCGACGATCACCGCCTCGTCTACGACCAGCCCTTCGCGCGCGCTCGTCTCGTAGGCGATGAGCCCGAGGTCGGCGGTGGCGTAGCACTGGTAGGCGGCGATCCCGAACTCGTTCTCGAGGCGGTCTCGGAGCGAAGCCGGGAAGGCCTCACCCGAGACCAGCGCTTTCTTGAGCGAGTGGGTGGAGAGGCCGAGGTCACGGGCCTTTTCGAGCAGTGTCAACAGGAACGATGGTGTACCGGCGTAGCCGGTCGGCCGGAGATCGTGGATCACGCGCACCTGGAGTTCGGTCTGGCCCGTTCCACCCGGAATGACGGGACAGCCCAACGCCCGGGCGCCACCCTCGATCATGCAACCGGCCGGAGTAAGATGGTAAGAAAAGGTGTTGTGGATGAGGTCTCCCGTGCGGAACCCGGCCGCGAAGAGCGCGCGGGCGAACCTCCAATAATCCAGTCGGGCCCCTTCCGGATCGTAGATCGGCCCGGGTGACGCGAAGATGCGAACCAAGCGCCCGACCGGGGTTGCGTTCAGCCCGCCGAACGGCAGGGCTGCTTGCTGGCGGGCGTGGAGGTCGGCCTTTCGCAGGATCGGCAGCTTCGCGAGGGCCGCTCGGTCGACCACCGAATCGGGGTCGATGTCGCCGAGATGCGCCGCGAAGGCGGGCGCGTTGTCGAGAGCGTGTCGGATCAGGCCGGGAAGCGCGTGGAAGATCGCCTGCTCACGTTCGGCGGGCTTGCGTACCTCCTGGCGGTCGAAGAACACGCCACCACTTTCCGGCATGAGCGCCCTCTCGCCTTCGTCCGGCCGGTCACGGGTCCTTATAGTCATTCGTGACCCGTGCCGTCACGGGTCACGCTGATCAGCCGCCTTGCGGCACGGCGCCTCGCCGGCCCACGACGAACGTCGTCAAAGCCACCGCTTGCGCCGTTTGTAGCTTTTGATGTCGCGGAAGCTCTTGCGACCAGTGCCGCTCAATCCGAGGTAAAATTCTTTCACATCCTCGTTGTCACGTAAGCTGGCGGCCTCGCCGTCGAGGACGACGCGGCCATTCTCCAATATGTAACCGTAGCTGGCGTGCCTTAACGCCATGTTCGTATTTTGCTCGGCGATGAGGAACGTCACATGCTCTTCCTTGTTGAGGCGCTCCACGATCTCGAAAATCTCTTCGACGAGCTGCGGGGCGAGACCCATCGACGGTTCGTCGAGGAGAATGAGACGGGGCCTCGCCATGAGTGCCCGGCCGATCGCGCACATTTGCTGTTCGCCGCCGGAAGTGTAGCCGGCGAGTGACTTGCGCCGCTCCTTGAGCCGCGGAAAGTAGCCGTACACCATTTCGAGGTCGCGCTGGATCGCCGCGCGTCCATCTTTCCGGGTGAACGCACCGGTCAGGAGATTCTCTTCGACCGTCAAGTGCGCGAAGCAGTGTCGCCCCTCCATCACCTGGATGCAGCCCCGCCGCACGAGTTCGTTGGGCGAGAGCGCGTGGACTTCCTCACCGTAAAAAGTGATTGAACCCTTGGTGACCTCGCCGCGTTCGGCATGCAGGAGGTTCGAGATCGCCTTGAGCGTCGTCGTCTTGCCGGCGCCGTTCGCCCCCAAAAGGGCCACGATCGCGCCTTCCGGCACGGAAAGGCTCACACCTTTGAGGACGAGCACCACGTGGTCGTAGACGACCTCGATATTGTTGACTTCGAGAGCGGCCCGCGCGGCTCGAGGAGCTTGGCCGAGAGCGGTCACGAGTGCTTTCCGTGGGGAAAGGGCCGGAGCGACACGCCCGCTCCGGCCCGCCGGGGGATCAAGGGCAGGTCGCCGGGGTGATGTTCTTCTCTTTGGCGTAGGCTGCCGCCGCGGCTTCCACCTTCGGCCGCAAATAGCTCGTGTCAGCCTCGATCCAATCGGAGACGAACACCCACTTTTGGCCGTCCCACTGGTGGATGCGCGCCTTGCGGGCACCCTCGTGATCGCGGCAGGAGACCTTCAAGGGCGTCACGAGGCCCTCGAAGCCGAGCTCTTTGATCCGTTCGGCCGTGAGCTCGAGGTTCTCGTAGCCGAGGCGGACATCGGCGCCGTTGACCACCTTCTTGCCGGTGAGCTTTTGAGCGGTGCGGACCGCCTCGAGCTTGAGCATCGCGTCGATCACACCGCGATTGTAGAGAACCTCACCGACCTCTTCACGCTTACCGGCCCCTTTTCCGGCGTCGTAGACATATTTGAGAATGTCTTTGTGCACAGGGTAGTCGGCGCCGGCGGGATGGAGCGCCAGGCCCTGATAGCCTTTCGCATCGTCGCCCGCCGGCCGCACATCGGGTTCAGCCGCCGCCCACCAGACGCCGTACATCTTGTCGCGCGGGTAGCCGACCGCCACCGCTTCCTTGATCGCGGTCGAGTTCATCACACCCCAGCCCCAGAGGAAGACGAAATCCGGGCGGGTCTGGCGGATCTTCAGCCAAGCGGCCTTCTGCTCGACGCCAGGATGGGTCACCGGGATCGCTTCGAACGTGTAGCCGTGCTTCTGCGCGTGGTCCTGGAGAACCGGGATCGGCTCCTTGCCGTAGGGGCTGTCGTGGTAAACGAGGGTGATCTTCTTGCCCCGGAGGCCTCCCGAGATCTTGGCCACGTGTTGGATCAGGATGTCGGCGGCACTCCAATAGGTGCCGAGCAGCGGAAAGTTCCAGGCGAACACGCGGCCGTCGGCGGACTCGGACCGGCCGTAACCCATGGTCTGGAGGGGGATCTTGTCGATCGGGACCTTTTCGGTCAGGGCGAAGGTGATGCCGGTCGACAGAGGCGAGAACGCGACGGCACCCGCTCCTTTGGTCTTGAGCCGTTCGTAGCACTCGACACCGCGGTCCGTGGCGTAGCCCGTCTCGCACTCCTCGAGTTCGATCTTCACGCCGCCGACGCCGCCGTCGCGGGCGTTGATCATCGCGACGTAGTCGGCCACGCCGTTGGCGAAGGGGATCCCGTTCGGCGCGTAGGCGCCCGAGCGGTAGACGAGCGACGGGTAGAACAGGCTCTCCGCGCCGGCAGGTCGGGCGCCGACCAGCGCGAGAAGCGCTGCGCTGGCGAGCGCGAACTTTTTGAGCATCATCCCACAACCTCCCTTGCTGTAACCCCAGTGGTCCTGTCGCTCAGTAGGGGAACGGCCACAAGCGCATCTTCTCCTTGCCGATCTGCCAGAGGCGCGCAAGCCCGTGGGGCTCCCAGATCAAGAACAAGACGATGAGTGTCCCGAAGATCATGAACTCGAGGTGGCTCACCATCGCCGTGGAGAGTTGGATGCCCACGAGAGCCGGCACCTGGTTCAAAAAGATCGGTAAGACAGTGATGAAAGCCGCACCCAAAAAAGAGCCGAGGATAGAGCCCATCCCACCGATGATCACCATGAACAACAAGCGAAAGCTCATGTCGATCGAGAACGCCAGGGGTTCCCAGGAGCCGAGATGCACGAAGGCCCAAAGGACCCCGGCGCCGCCGGCCACGAAACTCGACACCGCGAAGGCAGAAAGCTTGGCCGTCATCGGGCGGATTCCGATGATTTCCGCGGCGATGTCCATGTCACGGATCGCCATCCAGCAGCGGCCGATCCGCGAACGGACGAGGTTCTTGGCCAAGAGCGCGGTCAGGCAGGCGAAGGCGAGGCAGACGAAATACTTCTCGCGCGGCGTGTCGGCGACCCAGCCGAAGAAGTCCAGCGGCGGGGCGGTGACCGAGCCCGACGGAGTGTAGTTCGTGAACCAGGGGACACGCAGAAACGCCCAGTCGGCGAAGAATTGCGCCGCCAGGGTCGCGACCGCGAGATAGAGTCCTTTGATGCGCAAGGAGGGCAGACCGAAGACCACGCCCACGGCGGCGGCGATCAACCCGGCGAGCAGGAAGTCGAGGAGCAGCGGCAAGGCCGGCAGGCGCAACGCCAGGTTGTACGCGGCATAAGCGCCAATCGCCATGAAGGCGCCGGTGCCGAGTGATATCTGCCCGCAATAGCCCAACAGGAGGTTGAGGCCGATCGCGGCGATCGCGAGGATCAGGAACGGGATGAGGATAGCGCGCAGCAAGTACTCGTCGGCGATAAAGGGGATTCCGATCCAGGCGATCGCCAGGATGACGGCGATGCCGATCTTGTCTTGACGCAGGCGGAAGATCGCCTGGTCCTCGGCGTAAGAGGTGCGGAATTGCCCGGTCTCGCGGTAGATCACGACATCAAACCCGCTCGATGATCTTTTCGCCGAAGAGGCCTTGCGGGCGGACGAGGAGGATCGCGAGCGCGAGGACGTAGGCGAACCAATACTCGATGCCGCCGCCGATCGAAGGGCCGATGTAGAATTCGGCCAGCTTCTCGCCGGCTCCGACGATCAGTCCGCCGACGATCGCTCCGGGTATCGAGGTGAGGCCACCCAGGATGAGGACCGGAAGAGCCTTGAGCGCCACGAGGGAGAGCGAGAACTGGACGCCGAGCTTCGAACCCCAGGCCATGCCGGCCACCAGCGCCACGATCCCGGCGGTCGACCAGACGATCAGCCAGATCCGGTGCAGGGGAATCCCGACCGACAGAGCGGCTTGGTGATCGTCCGCGACGGCGCGGAGCGCTCGGCCGATCTTGGTGCTGTGGAAGAAGATCGAGAGGGCGAGGACCAGGGCACCGGCGATCGCCGCTGCGAAGACGTCGATCGGGCTCACCAGGATGCCGCCCGGGAAAAGGCTCTCGGCGAGGAACCAGGGCGATGCGGGGATGCCGAGGTCGAGCTGGTAGACGTTGGAGCCCCAGATCGTCTGACCGAATCCGTCGAGGAAAAATGTCACACCGATCGTCGCCATGAAGAGGATGAGGCCGTGCTGGCCCACCAAAGGCCGGAGCACGAGCCGCTCGATTGTCCAGGCTACGGCGATCATGATGACGATCGTGAGCAGGAAGGCGAACGGGAAGGACAGCCACTCGGCGAGTCGGACGAGCGAGAGTGCGGCGAAGAGAACCATCGCCCCCTGGGCGAAGTTGAAAACGCCCGAGGCCTTGAAGATCAAGACGAAGCCGAGGGCGACCAGCGCGTAAAGCACGCCGCTCATGAGCCCGCCCAGGACGACCTCGAAGAGCGGCCCGAGCTCAGCCATGGGCGACACCCAGATACGCCGCGACCACTGCGGGGTCGTTGCGGACCTGGTCGGGCGTGCCGTCCGCTAACAGTTTACCGTAATCCAGCACGACGACGCGATCGGAAATGTCCATGACCACGCTCATGTCGTGTTCGATGAGCGCGACGGTCGTCCCGAACTCTTCGTTCACGTCGAGGATGAACCGGCACATGTCCTCTTTTTCCTCGAGGTTCATCCCGGCCATAGGCTCGTCGAGCAGGAGCAGCTCCGGCTCCATGGCGATAGCGCGCGCGAGTTCGACCCTTTTTTGCAGACCGTAGGGGAGTGTGCCGACGGGGGAGTGGCGGATGTGGGTGATCTCGAGGAAATCGAGGATCCGCTCGACGAAAGCTCGCTCGCGCAGTTCCTCGCTACGGCCCCGCCCGATCCAGAGTGCTTGCTCGATGAACGAGGCTCGCATCTTCAGGATACGGCCCGTCATGATGTTGTCGAGTGTACTCATCCCTTTGAAGAGCGCGATGTTTTGAAAGGTTCGTGCGATCCCGCCCGCAGCCGCCTCGTGCGGTCGCATCCGCGGCCGGGCCCGTCCTTTCCAGAGGATCCGCCCTTCTTGTGGGTGATAAAAACCGTTGATGACGTTGAGCATCGAGGATTTGCCGGCACCGTTCGGTCCGATGATGGCGCGGATCTCCCCTTTGCGGATGTCGAACGACACGTCGGTGAGCGCGCGCACCCCACCGAAGCGGAGCGAAATGTTCTCGACCGCGAGCAGAACATCGCCGATCGCCCGACGACGGCGGGCGGCTGCGGGCTGAGCAGGTCGCGGCGGGGCTGTGGTGAGCATCACGCGGCCCGTGCGAAGCTGGTTCGCGAGCTCGTGTCGCGAATTTCGAGATCGGCGTCGATCCGCCCCGTGCGTCCGTCTTCGAAGGTCACGACGGCGTCGACGTGTACCCGATCCCGGCCGGCGTACATCGCCTCGATGATCTCGGCGTAGCGCTCGTCGATCACGGAGCGGCGCACCTTGCGGGTCCGGGTCACCTCACCGTCGTCGGGATCGAGCTCCTTGCAGAGCACGACGAAACGGCGGATGCGCTGGCTTTCCGGTAGAGCCGCGTTGACCTTTTCCACCTCGTCCGCGAGCAGGTCGACCACGTGGCGGTTCGTCGCCAGGTTTTGGTACGTCGTGTAGCCGATACGCCGCATTTCGGCCCATTTCGAGACCATCGAGTAGCGGATGCACAAAATGGCGGTCACGTAAGGCCGGCGATTGCCCAAGACGACTGCCTCGCCGATATAAGGCGAGAATTTGAGTTTGTTTTCGATGAATTGAGGGCTGAAGCGCACCCCGGTTGAGGTGCGAGCTATATCCTTCACCCGGTCGATCACGATGAGCCGTCCTTTGGCATCGAAATAACCGGCGTCGCCGGTCCGCATCCAACCGTCCGGGGTGAAGGCGTCGCGGGTCGCTTCTTCGTTCTTGAAATAACCTTTGAACATACCAGCGTGACGGGTGACGATCTCACCGACGCCGTTCTCGTCGGGATCCTCGATGCGGACCTCGGTGTCCGGGAACGGCACGCCGGAACTGTCGGTGTCGAGCTCGTCGTGGACCTGGAGCGTATAGGCTCCGGAAAGCTCGGTTTGACCGTAGAGTTGGCGGAGCGGCACGCCCATCGCGAGGAAGAACTTGAAGGTGTCGGGCCCGAGTGCCGCGCCTCCCGTGGCGGCCGATTTGAGCCGTGCAAAGCCCAAACGATCGCGTAAGGCGCCGAAAACGAAGAGGTCGGCCAGGCGATCGCGGTCACCGCGCTCGACGGCTGCCGTGCCGACACGGACGGCCCAGTCGAAAAGCCGCCGCGTGAGTGGGCCCGCATCGAGGATCCGAGCGCGGACGTCGGCTGCCATCTGCTCCCAGACCCGGGGGGCGAGCAAAATGTGGGTCGGCCCGATCTCGCGAAGATCGCGCATCGCCGTTTCGGCGCTTTCCGGGAAGTTCGTTCGGATCCCACACAAAAGCGGCATCGCCACCGTGTAGACCTGCTCCATGATCCAGGGGAGCGGTAGGATCGACACGTACTCGTCGTCGGGCCCGCGCGGATCGACCTCGAGATAGGCGCGGATGTGGCGCAGGAAGGGCTCGTGCTGCAGCATCGCGAGCTTCGGGTTCGAGGTCGTGCCGGATGTCGTGCAGAGGATCGCCACGTCGGATCCCCGACCGGCTGCCACCTCGCGCTCGAACCGGTCGGGCTCGACGCGGTCCAACTCCCTTCCGAGCCGCACGATCTCGTCCCAGGAAACGAGGCGTGGGTCGGTGTATTTCCGCATGCCGCGATCGTCGTGATACACGATCCAGCGGAGAGTCGAAGCAGCAGTGCCGAGTTGAAGGATTTTGTCGACCTGCTCCTCGTCTTCACAGAAGATCGCGACGGCCTCTGCGTAACCGACGAGATAGCCCGCTTCCACGGGAAGAACGTCTTCGTAAATGCCGAGGCTCATGCAACCGAGAGCCTGCGCAGCGAGCTCGCTCCACACCCAGTTCGGTCGGTTGCGTCCGAGCAAGGCGACCACCTCGCCACGACGGACGCCGAGCGCTGCGAGCCCGAGTGCGATCTCGCGGACTCGGTCGCGATAATCGGCCCAAGTGTAGACGTTCCAGATCCCGAACTCCTTCTCGCGCATCGCCGGCCGCCCGGGCCAACGGGTCGCGTTGTGCAAGAGGAGCTTCGGGAGGGTGTCGAGGCACGGATCGGTCATCCGCTGCCCCTCGATGGCCGAAGAAGATGAAGCTGATCTTCCTGAGCCGAGCGCGACAAACAAGTTGGAAGTTCGACCTGCGACCAACGACCGGCCCCCCGTCCCACTGTCCGTTTCTGGCAGCGCGATCCGCGTCGAGCTATACCAGTCGCCGCGAGGGACGCATAGCAGGGTTGCGAGGCGAGCAGCCCCACAGGACCGCGCAGTCGGGCTGCCGACCGAGGCGCCTCCTCAAGCGATGCGGCGGTAGCGCCAGACGGTCGCGGGCGGTAGGTTCCGCAGCACGTAGCGAACGAGTTCGGCGCGGATGCCGAGCCGATCAGCCGGTATCGGGGGGAGGGGCGAGTAGCTGTACTGGAGCATGGTCCCGGGTTCGCGGAGTGCCGCGAGGCCCTGGTCGACGATCGCTTTCTGGAAGCTGAACGGCATACGAACCATGGGTAGGCCCGAGACGACGGTTGCGACGTCGTCGATGCCGAGATCGGCGAGGATCGCGTCGAGGCGGGTCGCGTCACCCGGAACCACGACGCAGCCGGGGAGACGCCGGCCGAGGAAGGCCGCAAGCTCTGGGTCGAGCTCGACGACGACGATCCGATCGCGCGGGATGCCGCGTTCGATGAGGCCTTGAGTGATGGCGCCGGTGCCTCCGCCGAGTTCGACGACCCAACGACCGGGCTGCCAGACCACGGCATCGGCGATCGCGCGGGCGAGGGCCGGCGAGGACGGCTTGATCGACCCCATCGAGCGGGGCGAACGCAACCAATGCCGGAAGAAGAGCTCACTCTCCTTGACCGTCTCGGCCTGGTGCATGGTGCGTTTCCCGACGCGTTCAGACTCGCGGACGTCGCGCACGACGCAGCGATAGGGGCCCACGATCCGCCCGGAACGGGCGGCCGCGAGCGTTGTGCGTGGATATCGCCCGGGATCGGCCTCCGCAAGCACCGATATGTCACTCGACGGTCACGGATCGGGCGGACGATCGGACGGGATGGGGTGGGAGGAGATCGCCTAAAGCGCGCACCGCGACGACGCACATCGCGAGATCTGGCTCGGATACGGCGCGCAGCTCCCCGATCAGAGCCCGCCAACGATCTGACCCGACGACGCGATCGGCGAGAAAGCGGGCGGCTTCGCTCTCCGCGCTCGCCGCGCTGTCGGCCCGAAGGCCTTCGTGGAGTGCGGCGATCGCGAGCCGCCGCAGCTCCGCACCGATCCGATCGGCGAGGCCGGCGATTGCCATCCGATCCCAGGCCGAGCGGGCAGGAACGGCTCCGAGGCGCGTGCGAAGCTCGTCGAGCGCGAGCGCGCCGTCGAGCGCGGCGAGGAGGCGGGCGGCTCCGAGCGCGTCTGGCGGCGCGGTGGAGGTCGCCACCGCCGGGTCCATCGTGAGCATCGCTGCGTCCCCGACCATCGAGAGGAAGGGGAGCGCGGCCGCGCGCCGGGCGAGCCGGGGGTCCAGCCCCTGGGCGCGGAGAGCCTCGATGCGAGCTGCCAGCCGCGCGGCGGGCGCGCTCGGCAGAACGGTCTCGAGGTCGGCTGCGACCCTTTCGACAAGGGGCCGATAGGCTGCGACGATGTCGCGCACGACGAGTGGGCGTGGCATGTTGGCCAGGAACCAGCGCGTCGACTCGAAGAGAACGCGACGGACCTCGACCAAAAGCTGCGCCTGGAGATCGGCGGGGACCGGTGGCCCGAGCCGCTCGAGCTCGGCGGTCAACTGGACGAGCCCGAACACGTCCCGGGCCACCACATAGCTCAAGACCACGCTCTCGAGATCGGCGCCCGTGAGCGCGCGGAGCTCGCTCACGAACGGCGGCAAGCCCCGGTTGACGAGGCTGTTGGCGAGGCGCGTGGCGACGATCTCGCGACGCAGCCGGTGGGCGGCGATGTGCGCTGCGAAGCGCCTACGGAGCGGGCGGGGGAAATATTTGGCGAGATCGGCAGCAAAGTAGGCACGGTCGGGCAAACCGCTCGCCAAGATGTCCGTATAAAGGCTCGACTTGGCGTAGGCAAGCAACACCGCCCGCTCCGGCCGGGTGAGGCCCTCACCCGCCGCACGTCGGCGGGCGAGCTCGACGTCGTCGGGTAAATATTCGAGAGCGCGATCCAACCGACCGAGCCGTTCGAGCTCACGGATCAGCCGCTGTTCGGCGTCCAGAAGCTCGGACCCTGTCGCTTGCGCCGTGCTCAGCGCGAGATTCTGCAGCACATTGTCGCGTAGGACGAGTTCGGCCACCTCGTCGGTCATGGAGCGGAGAAGCTCGTCGCGCTGGCGACGGGTCAAATCGCCTTCGGCGACCGCACGACCGAGGAGGATCTTGATGTTGACCTCGTGATCCGAACAATCGACGCCGGCTGAATTGTCGATGAAGTCGGTGTTGATTCTGCCGCCTTTGCGAGCGAAGACGATTCGGGCACGCTGGGTGAAGCCCAGATTGCCACCCTCGACCACGACCTTGCAGCGGAGATCTTCGGCGTCGACACGGACAGCGTCATTCGTCCGGTCGGCGGCGTCGGCATGGCTTTCGGCTCGAGCTTTGACGAACGTGCCGATGCCACCGTTCCACAACACATCGACGGGCGCAGTGAGGATCGCCTTGATGAGGTCGTTCGGCGCGAGGGCCCGGATCCCGTCCGCGAGACCGAGGGCGCGGCGGATCTCCGGACCGATCGGCACATTCTTGACAGTGCGGGGCCAGACCCCGCCGCCGGGGCTCAGCAAGGTTCTGTCGTAATCGTCCCAGGAGGAACGGGGCAAGGCGAACAGCCGCTTCCGCTCGGCGAAGCTGCGCGCCGGATCGGGATCGGGGTCCAAGAACACGTGGCGGTGATCGAAAGCGCCGATCAAACGGATCTTGTCCGAGAGCAACATGCCGTTCCCGAACACGTCGCCCGACATGTCGCCGATACCGACACTGGTGAAGGGATCGCGATCCGGGTCGAGGCCGAGCTCCCGGAAATGACGCCGCAGGGACTCCCAAGCACCCCGCGCGGTGATCCCCATGGCCTTGTGATCGTAGCCGTTGGAGCCGCCGGACGCGAAGGCGTCGTCCAACCAGAAGCCGTACTCGCGCGCCAGCGCGTTCGCGATGTCCGAGAAAGTGGCAGTACCTTTGTCGGCAGCAACGACGAGGTAGGGATCGTCGTCGTCGTAGCGCACAACATCGGGGGGCGGAACGATCGTTTCGCCCACCCGGTTGTCCGTCAGATCCAGCAACCCGGCAAGGAAGGTGCGGTACGCGTGCACACCCTCTTCGAGCGGCGCACGATGATCGGCCCCTTGCGAGCGTTTGACGACGAAGCCGCCCTTCGCGCCTACCGGCACGATCACGGCGTTCTTGACCATTTGGGCCTTGAGCAAGCCCAAGATCTCGGTTCGGAAATCCTCACGACGATCCGACCAGCGGATGCCGCCCCGGGCGACTTTGCCGCCGCGCAAATGAACGCCCTCGATCCACGGGGCGTAAACGAAGATCTCGAAGGCGGGTCGTGGCCGGGGCATGTTCGGCACGCGCGCCGGGTCGAGTTTGATTGCGATGTGGCCCTTGGGTCCCCCGGTGGCGGGATCGCGCTGGAACCAATTCGTTCGGGTCGTGGCGCGGATCAATTCGAAGAAGGCCCGCAGGATCCGGTCTTCGTCGAGCGAGGCCACGCGGTCGATGCAGGCGATGAGGGAGGCCTCGAGGCGCGTGCATTCGCCAGCCCGATCGCTCAGTGCCGGATCGAAGCGGGCACGAAACAACGCGACGAGAAGTGCAGCGGCCTCGGCGTTCGTGGTCACCACTCTCTCGATGTAATTCTGGCTGAACGGCACGCCGAGCTGCAGCCAATATTTACAATAGGTGCGCAGGATGGCGATCTCGCGAGCCTCGAGCCCGGCCGCGAGCACGAGCTGGTTGAACCGGTCGTTCTCGACCCGGCCGGTGCAAACGTCCAGAAACGCGTGCTCGAACACGGTCCGCACGCGATCCGGGTCGACCTCGCCCTGGACGAGCGGCCGAGCGGCGAAATCGTGGATCGCGAACACTCGGTTTTCCGAATCGGTCAAGAGAGCGGGTTCTTCGGAGAGCACTTGGAGGCCGAGGCGCTCCAGGATCGGCAGGGCCCGGGCGAGCGGTAGAGGCCCATCCGGACGGATCACCTTGACGCGGAGCAGATCGCGGTCCTCGATCCGACGATAGAGGCGGACCGCGAGCGGGCCGATCTCGCCGCGGGCCAGTCGGTCGACGGTCCGGACGTCGGGCACGGCCGCCCGGGCCGGAACGCTTTCCCGATAGGCGGCGGGAAATCCGGCGCCGTAGCGTCGGAAGAGCCGATTACCTTCTTCCTCACCGAGCTCGCGGACCAGCGCTCGACCCAGGAGATCCGTCCAGCTCTGTGCCGCCTCGGCGACCAAGCGTTCGAGCCGGGCCGGATCGAGGTCCGCCGGTAGGCCTGCGGGCGTCCTCACGGTCAGGAGAATACGGGCGAGGCGAGCTTCCGAGACGAGCGCTTGGAACTCGCTCTCGCCGCCGCGGAGTTCGCCCTCGAGCAGCCGCTGGATCCGCTCTCGAAGGGCCGTATTGTACTGCTCTCGCGGCACGAAGAGGAGGCAGGAGACGAACCGACCGAACGGGTCGGGACGGACGAACATCCGGACCCTGGCCCGATCTTGGAGATGCAGGATCCCGATCGCCGTCTCGTAAAGTCGATCGATGTCCGTTTGCAGCAGTTCGTCGCGCGGGAAGGTCTCGAGGATGTGAGCCAGGGCTTTGGCGGCGTGCCCGCCGGGCGGAAAGGCGGCGCGCCGCATCACCGCTTCGACCTTGCGACGCAAGAGCGGGATCTCGCGCGGGCTGCGAGCGTAAGCGGCCGAGGTGTAGAGGCCGAGGAACCGATGCTCGCCGAGCACCTTCCCATCCCGAGCGTAACGTTTGACACCGACGAAATCGAGCCAGCCCGGGCGGTGCACGGTGGAACGAGAATTCGCTTTGGTGAGCGTGAGCGGATTGCCTGGAGCCATGGCCGCTTGACGCAGCGATGCCGGCAGGGCGGCGAAGCTCGACGAGCGCTCCGCTTGCCGGTGACGGCTGAGGATACCGAGCGAACTGCCGGCTTCGCGAAGGAGCTGCGGTCCGTCCGCTTCTTCGAGGAGGAGGTAACTCGCAGCGCCCAGGAACACGAAATTGTCGGCCGCGAGCCAACGGATGAAGGCACGGATCTCGTCGAGGTCGTCTGCCGATACGGCTTCGGGTGGCGGCCGGCACTGCTCCGCCGATCGTTCGAGCAGCGCGCGCATCGCCTGCCAATCGTGGACCGCGGCCCGAACGTCGCCGAGCACCCGCAACAGATCGGCTTCGAGGACGGCGAGGCGTCCGGAGTCGCTCAGCCGGTCGACCTCGACATGGATGAAGCTCTCCACGGCGGCATCCGGCTCGCGCGGCTCGGGCACGGCGAGGAGCAGACCCGAGGGATCGCGCCGCACCGGCAAGACGGGGTGGACGGTGAGGTGCACGGCGAGGCCGTGCCGCGCCAATTCCATGCCCACGCTGTCGACGAGGAAAGGCATGTCGTCGTTCACGATCTCGACGACCGTGTGGGTCGACTGCCATCCGTGCTGCTCGATCGCCGGATTGTACACCCGCACCGACGCCGAGCCGGGGGTCCGCCGCAGGCCGAACCGGAAATGCGCGAGGACGGCACCGTAGAGGTCGAGCGGATCCAGGACGACGAGGTCGGCGGGCGGGACGCTTTCGAGCCAGCGGCTCGCGAACAAACGCGCGAGTACGCGCTCGCTCGGATCGACACGCTCCGCAATCGTGCGCAAGACGGTCAGCACGAGCTCGGCTGCGCGCTCCTCGATGGTCGCGGTCATCGAAAACGCCTCCGCGGCGGTCGGTTTCTACGAACGATTGAAGCACGGTCCGGTAAACGAGGCATTAACGACATTTCCCGGCCGTCGCTTGTCGCAGTGATTGTGATCGGCTATGGAGAGAGGCAGAAGGGGTGCGATCTCGAAGGTCGCCGAGAAGGGGAGGCGTCGAGATGACGAAGTGGCATCTGTCACGGCGGCGCTTGCTCGCTGGAGCCTCGAGCGCGGCTCTCGCCGGAAGCGTGTACGGTCGCGCGCGGGGGGCGTACGGGGCCGGCAAGCTCAGTGTGGGCTTCTGGGACCATTGGGTACCCGGCGCGAACGACACGCTGACCAAGCTCGCCCGCCAGTGGGCCGAAAAGGAAAAGGTCGATCTGACGATCGACTACATCCCCTCCCAGGGCAACAAGCTCTTGTTGACGATCGCCGCCGAAGCCCAAGCGCGCTCCGGCCACGACATTTTGGCGATGAACACCTGGCTTCCGGGGAGCCACGCCGAGCGGCTCGAGCCGGTCGACGACGTCATGAGGGAGGTGCTCGCGAAGAACGGGCCGACGAACCCGGTGGTCGAATATCTGGGTAAGCCGGACGGGCATTGGCGAGCGGTGCCGGCCACGCCGGGATCGCAGATGAAGGGGCCGGCCTCGCGCATCGATCTGCTGAAGGAACACGCCGGAATCGACATCTTGGCGATGTATCCTCCGGACGGGCCGGCCACGCCGGCGGCCGAGCAGTGGACTTGGGATGCCCTTCTCGCGGCTGCCGAAAAATGCCACAAGGCAGGCTTCCCCTTCGGCATCGGCCTCGGCACCACTTCGGACAGCGTCGACACGTGGGGCTCCCTGTTCCATGCGTTCGGAGCGCGGCTCGTCGACGAAAAGGGTGACATCGTCGTCAACTCGGATGCGACGCGGGCGGCGCTCGAATTCGCGAAGAAGCTGGCGGCCTTCCTGCCGGGCGACGCGATCGCCTGGGACGACGGCTCCAACAACCGCTGGCTGATTTCGGGTAAGGGGGCCTTGATCTTCAATCCGCCGTCGGCTTGGGCGGTGGCCAAACGGGATGCACCGCACGTCGCCGAGAAGGTCTGGCACCATCCTGCTCCCAAGGGGCCCAAGGGCCGCTTCGGCCCGTACCTCCCCTATTATTGGGCGATCTGGTCCTTCAGTCCGAACAAGTCGGCGGCCAAGAGTCTCCTCGCCCATCTCTCGACCCGCGAGGCGGCGGAACAGTTGGTGGCCGCGAGCCAGGGTTACGACATCCCAGGTTATCTTTCGTTCAACGATTTCAAGACGTGGAACGAAGAGGGCCCGCCCAGGGGCACCCTGCGACATTATCCGCCGACCGAGGACCAGATCCTGTCGATCGCTGCCGCCCCGGCACCCCACAAGATCGCGGAGCAGATCTACAACCAGGCGACGATCACCAAGATGATCGCGCGGATCGTCCAAGGTGGCGATTCGATCGACAAGGCGATCGCCTGGGCCGAGAGCGAGCTCGAAGGCTTCATGCGCGGCTGAGGCAGCCTGGCCGGCCTTCCGCTTCGAGAGCGGGAGGCCGGCCCTGGGAGGGCGAGGATGGCGCAGGCGGCAGCGATCGGCGGCGCTTTTGAGGAGCGCGGGGCGTCTCGCGGAGGTGGCCTCGCGCGGCGCCGAGCGCGTATCGCCTTCCTTCTCTGCCTGCCGCTGATCTTGCTGGTGCTCGCCTTGGTGATCTACCCTGCCTTCTATTCGTTGCATCTCGCCACGCTCAACAAAAGCATGACGCGGTTCGTCGGCCTCGCGAACTTCGCCTTTTTGTTCAAACGCGAAACCTTCTGGATGGTGGTCGAACAGTCGGTGATCTTCGCGGTCGGCGCGGTAGTCTTCAAGGCATTGATCGGCTTCGTCTTGGCCCATCTGGTGCACCGACTCCCGCAGAGAGGTCAACGGGCCTGGCGCGGCATGTTGCTCGTACCGTGGGTGATCCCGCCGGCCATGAGCACGCTCGTCTGGTGGTGGATGTACGAGCCGTCGTACAGTGCGCTGAACTGGCTACTCGCCGGCATGGGGTTCGCGCCGGTGCCCTGGCTCGGCGATCCGTATTGGGCACGCTTTGCGGTCATCCTGGTCAATGTATGGTATGGCGCGCCGTTCTTCATGATCATGTACTTGGCCGCGCTTAAGTCGGTTCCGGCCGAACTCTACGAATCGGCCGAGATCGACGGCGCCAATGCCTGGCAGAAGCTGATTTACGTGACCTTGCCGATGCTGCGGAACATCATCGCGATAACGGTACTGTTCTCGCTGATCGTGACCTTCGCGAATTTCGACATCGTGCGAATCCTGACCGCCGGCGGGCCGCGCGACATGACACACGTGTTCGCCACCTGGGCGTTCAAGCTCGGCATCGAGTCGAACGACATCCCGCTCGGCGCGTGCGTCTCGCTGTTCATGTTCCCGATCCTCGGCATCGCCGCGGTCTTCATTTTGCGCGACGTGCACCGGCGGTCGCGGGAGCTCGCTGGTGTTGCGGCCTGAGGTGGCTGCCCCAGGGGCTGTAAAGGTGGCGTCGGGGGATCTTCGCCGGCAGCGACGTTGGGCGCTCTGGTCGGCCTATGCGTGCCTGGGGCTGTTCTGCGTCTTCTTCCTCGCCCCACCGATCTACGCGTTCGTCACCTCGTTGAAGACGAGCCAGGAGATCGCCGCTCTCGACGGGAATCCGTGGCTCGTGCGCGACCCCACCCTCGCCAACTACGCGGCCTTGCTCGGCTCGAGCACGTTCCTGAGGTTCTTTTGGAATTCGGTCAAGGTCGCCGTCATCGTCGTTGCCGTCACGATGGTGATCGCCACGCTCGCGGCGTTTTCGTTGGCGCGGATGCGCTTCTTCGGCTCGACGGTGCTGGCAACCGGCGTGTTTCTGACCTACCTGATCCCGGAAACGCTGCTGTTCATCCCCTTGTTCCAGATCTTCACCTGGCTGCGTGATCTGACGGGGATCGAGTTCATCAACAGATGGTGGATCCTCTGCATCGTCTACCCGACGCTCACCGTTCCGTTCTGTACCTGGATCCTGATCGGTTACTTCTCGTCCATACCGAAGGAGCTCGACGAAGCGGCGATCGTGGACGGCGCTTCGACGCTGCAATTGCTCCTCAAGGTGTTCTTGCCGGTGGCGCTGCCGGGTTTGATCGCCGCGACGATCTTCGCGTTCACCGTTTCGTGGGCACAGTTTCTCTATCCGCTCGCCTTCACGACGTCGATCGACCAGCTCGTCCTGCCGGCGGGTATCGTGACGAACCTGATCAAGGGCGACGTTTTCAATTGGGGCCAGATCATGGCCGGAGCGCTGCTCACGGCGGCACCGCCGGTGCTGATCTACGCATTCTTGATGGATTATTACATCGCCGGGCTCACGGCCGGGGCGACCAAGGGGTGAGATCGGTCGAGCCGGCGCGACGTCAGCGGCCGCGTAGCCCGAGGATCCGCAGCCTCAGCGCGTTGAGCTTGATGAAGCCGGCCGCGTCTCGCTGGTCGTAGACCGTGTCGGATTCGAAGGTGGCGAATTCCTGACGGTAGAGGCTAACGGGGCTTCTGCGGCCGACCACGCTCGCTTGGCCCTTGAAGAGCTTCATCCGCACGGTACCCGTGACATTCTCTTGGCTTGCGTCGACGAGCGCTTGGAGCATCTGGCGTTCGGGGCTGAACCAATACCCGTTGTAGACGAGCTCTGCGTACCGCGGCATGAGCTCGTCCTTGAGGTGGGCGGCACCGCGGTCGAGGGTGAGGCTCTCCATGGCACGATGGGCGATCAGGAGCACCGTGCCGCCGGGTGTTTCGTAAACACCACGGGACTTCATGCCGACATAGCGGTTCTCGACCAGATCGAGCCGTCCGATCCCGTTCGCGCCGGCGAGATCGTTCAGCCGCCGGAGGAGATTGGCCGGCGAGAGACGCTCGCCGTCGATCGATACCGGATCGCCGCGTTCGAAGCCGATTTCGACGTAGGTCGGCTTGTCCGGGGCGAGCTCGGGCGAGATGGTGCGGGTGAACATTTCCTCGTCCGGCTCGATCCAAGGGTCTTCGAGCACCCGCCCCTCGTAGGAAATGTGGAGGAGGTTGGCGTCGGTGCTGTAAGGTGGCTCGCCACGCTTACCACGCGGGATCGGGATCTGGTGGCGTTCGGCGTAGTCGACCAGCTTTTCGCGGGAATCCAGATCCCATTCGCGCCAGGGCGCGATGATCTTGATGTGCGGATTGAGGGCGTAGCAAGCCAGTTCGAAGCGGACCTGGTCGTTGCCTTTTCCGGTGGCGCCGTGGGCCACGGCGTCGGCGCCGACTTCGGCGGCGATCTCGATCAGGCGCTTGGCGATCAGGGGACGGGCGATCGCCGTGCCCAGGAGATACGCACCTTCATAGAGTGCGTTGGCCCGGAACATCGGAAAGACGTAGTCGCGGACGAACTCTTCTTGCAGGTCCTCGATGAAGACCTGCGAGGCGCCCATCATCTCGGCTTTGGCGCGCGCCGCTTCGAGCTCTTCGCCCTGGCCGAGATCGGCGGTGAAGGTTACGACCTCGCAGCCGTAGGTTTCTTTGAGCCAGCGGAGAATGACCGAGGTGTCGAGCCCGCCCGAATAGGCGAGCACGACCTTGCGGACTTTCTCGTCCATCGAAGCTCCCCCGGGCGGCTCGACCGGTCGCGCCCCGCTGCGCGTGTCAAACTCGGGTGTCGACGGTGGCTCCTTGGCTCTTGTCGGGCTCGCTCGGCGCGGGCGCTTTGGCCACACCGACGAGCGCCGGCCGGAGCAACCGCTCGGAGAGCGCATAGCCGGGCTGCAGGACCTCGGCAACCGAGCCGGGTGGCAGCTCCGTTGTCGGAACCTCGAACATCGCCTGGTGCAGCGCCGGGTCGAACCGCGCACCGCGCTCGGGTTGGATCTTGGCGATGCGGTGCTTCTCGAAAAGCGCGAGCAGAGTGCGCTCGGTCATTTCCACGCCCGTCACCAGGGTCTGGAGGAGCGGGTCGCGGCCTTCGGCGGGCTCGGGCACGGCCGCGAGTGCTCGGCGGAGATTGTCGGCGACCTCGAGCAGGCCGCGGGCGAAGCCGGTGATCGCGTATTTGCGCGCTTCTTCGATTTCCCGATCCTTCTGTCGGCGAACGTTTTCGACCTCGGCCAAGGCCCGCATGAGCCGATCGTTGAGCGAAGCGATCTCGGCCGTGAGTGCGGCGATCCGCTCGGTCGGGTCGGCCTGCTCCACCGGCGGTTCGAGGGCCGCCGTCTCGCCGGCGGGAGGCGTCGGTTCTTGGTCCTGCACTTTCGAATCCTGCATCATTCGAGCTCGCTTTCCGGAGTTCCCAACATGCGGCTGACGACACGCGCCGTATAGTCGACGACCGGGATGACCCGGGCGTAGTCGAGGCGGGTCGGGCCGATCACCCCGATCGCGCCGACTACCGTCGACCGGCGACCGTCACCAGCCCGATAGGGCGCCACGATCGTCGAGCAACCCGACAAGCCGAAGAGCTCGTTCTCACGGCCGATGAAGATCTGCACGCCGCGCGCCCGCTGGGTGAGCTCGACGAGCCGCAAGACGTTCTTTTTCGCCTCGATCTGCTCGAAGAGCGCGCGGATCCGCTCGAGCTCGACGAGATTGGTGACGTCCTCGAGCAGGTGGGCTTGGCCGCGAACCAGGAGGATACCTCCCTCGCGCTGGATATCCTCCGCCCAGGTGGCGAGACCGCTCGCCACGAGGCGCTGCGAGAGCTCGTCCAGCTGGGTGCGCCGTTCCTCGATCTCGGTACGGATCAGGCGGCAGGCCTCTTCGAAGCTCCGCCCGGCGAGCCGCGTCGTGAGATAATTGCCCGCCTCGACCAGGGTCGAGGTCGGCATGCCGACCGGAACCTCGATGACGCGGTTCTCGACCAAGCCGTTGTCGGCCACGAGGATGACGAGCGCCCGGCCGGGCGATAGCGGGACGAATTCGACGTGCTTGAACGGCCGATCGGCGGTCGGTGCCGCCACGAGACCGGCGCAACGGGCGAGCGCGGACAGCGTTTCCGTCGCCTCGCGCAACACCGATTCGACACTTCGGCCCGAGCCGGCGAGACGGCTTTCGATTGCCCGCTTGTCGGCCTCGGCGAGTGGGGCTGTTTCGAGCAGGCCGTCGACATAAAGTCGTAGACCGAGTTCGGTCGGAAGCCGGCCAGCCGAGGTGTGCGGTGCGTAGAGTAGCCCCGCTTCCTCGAGGTCGGCCATGACGTTGCGGATCGTGGCCGGGCTCAAATGCTCTTCGAGACGGCGCGAGAGCGTGCGCGAGCCGACGGGCTCGCCCGTCTCGACATAGGTATCGACGATCCGGCGGAAGATCTCCCGGGATCGGGCGTTGAGCTCGACGATCATGCGATCTCGACGGGTGCGCGGTCCGAAGACGGCCGGTATGTAGGAGCGGGTCGCAGGTGGTTCAACGCGAGCCACTCGGCCCGACCGCCTCCCGGAGGAGAGGACGAGCCCATGCGCATCCGCGAGATCCGTGTCTTCGCCGTCGAGCTGCCGCTGCTCGAGGGGAGCTACGTTTGGGCCGACGGACGCTCCGTCGACGGCTTCGACAGCACCCTCGTGGCGGTCACGACCGACGACGGCCTCGTCGGCTGGGGCGAAGTCTGCCCGCTCGGTGCGGCCTATCTGCCGGCCTACGCAGCCGGCGCGCGGACCGGGATCGCCCAGGTCGGTCCGGCACTTTTGGGCTGCGATCCCCGGGAGCTCGACCTCGTCCATCGGCGGATGGCCCGCGCGCTCAAAGGCCATCCCTTCGTGAAGTCGGCACTCGACATGGCCTGCCACGATCTCGCGGCGCGTGCCCAGGGCATACCGCTCGCGACACTCCTCGGCGGAGCGGACGGGGAGGCCGTCGAACTCTATCGGGCGATCTCCCAAGGCACGCCCGAAACCATGGCTGCGGCGGTCGCCCGATATCGCAGCGAAGGCTATCGCCGGTTTCAGCTCAAAGTCGGTGGCGACCCGGATGTCGACATCGAAAGGATCCGCGCCGTTCGCGCCGTCCTCGACGCGGGCGAGGTGCTCGTCGCGGATGCCAACACGGGCTGGCTCCCGCACGAGGCGCTGCGTGTGGTGCGGGCGGTACGCGACCTCGACGTCTACATCGAACAACCTTGCGCCACCCTCGAGGAATGCCTGGTCGTCCGCCGGGCCTGCGATCATCCGATGATACTCGACGAGATCGTGGACGGTGTCGACGCCCTTCTTTCCGTATGGCGGGCCGGAGCGGCCGACGTCGTCAACCTCAAGATCGCGAAGCTCGGCGGCCTGCGCCCCACGCGCCTCGTGCGCGACCTCTCTGTCGAGCTCGGCATCGCCACGACGATCGAGGACAGCTGGGGTGGTGACGTCACGACCGCAGCGATCGCGCATCTGGCGCACAGTACACCTGCAGCGTTCCGCTTCTCGGCCACCGATTTCATATGTAGGGCGGTCCGTGGCGATCGACCCGCCGCGGCGGGTCGAAGGCCGGATCCGCTCGTCGCGGGCACCAGGCCTCGGGATCGAAATCGACGAGGATTCGCTCGGGGCGCCGATCCTGATCGTGCGGTGAAAAGAGAAGGGCGGCCCAAGGGCCGCCCTCCGACAGATTAATCCAAGTGGGATCAGTAATCGCCACCACGCGAGCTGCCGTAGCCGCCGCCGCTGGTGCGGGGTCCGCGCGGCCCACGCGGGTTGCCGTAGCCAGCACCCGGACCGCCGCGATCACCGTAGCCGCCGCGAGGGCCGCCATAACCGCCGCCCGGGCTGCCCGGCCGCGGTCCCCGCGGCCCGCGAGCGCCGCCCGCGGGCGCGCCACGCTCCTCCGCCAAACGCACCGCGATGCTCCGGCCGCTCATCTGGTAACCGTCGAGCTCGCGGATCGCAGCTTCGGCTTGCTCGGGCGTGCCCATCTCGATGAAGCCGAATCCACGCGACTTACCGGTCTCCCGATCGGTCGCGATCTTGGCGTAGACGACCTCGCCGTGGGCGCTGAAAAGGTTGGTCAGTTGGTCGACCGTGGTGGTGAAAGGGAAGTTGGCGACGAAGAGCTTGCGTGACATCGACTGGGTCCAGGGCACGTTGAAGACATTGGAGGCCGAGCAGCCCGGAACGAATCGATCGGATCCGTTTGAGCCACCATTTCCCTGATACCGTGGTCTAGACGTGCCCCGAGGATGGGCGAAGCGAGCAACTCGCACACCGGACCGCAGCAGGCCATCACGCCGACGTTCGAAGCAGGGAGGCGGTGGAGACGTCTCGATTCCCTACGGGCTCTGACTTCCGAAGAGAGTATAGGCGAAGCGCGCGTCCAGAGCGAGAGAAAAATCCGGTCGTCGGCGCCACTCAGCGCGAGTGGGCGCGCGTCCGTCGCCGTTCGTGCACCGCCTCGCCGAAAGCAGCGAACAGGCGGCGGGAGACGAAATTATCGAGCACCTGCCATTCCGGGTGCCACTGTACGCCGACGGCGAAGGCGGGGGCCCCTTCGACCCGCACCGCCTCGATCGTGCCGTCCTCGGCGATCGCTTCGACGAAAAGGCGCGGCGCGAGTCGATCGATGCCCTGACCGTGCAACGAATTGACCATTATGGTCTCGGCACCGTCGAGCAGCCGTTGGAGCAAGCCGCCCGAGCGCAGCCGGACGAGGTGACGGGGCTGGTAACGTTCGCGCCAAGGTTTGCTCTTGTCGGATCGATGATCGGCCCGGCCCGGAACTTCGTGGAGATGCTGGTGGAGCGTGCCCCCGAGGGCCACGTTGAGCTCTTGGATGCCGCGGCAGATCGCCAGCAACGGCACTCCCGCCGCGATCGCCCGACGCATCAAAGGAATCGTCGTGGCGTCGCGGCGCGGATCGGCGAGGTTGCCCGGGCGCGGTGGCGGACCACCGTACAGGCTCGGGCAAATGTTCGACGGGCTGCCCGTGAACAGGATCCCGTCGAGCCGGTCCAGGAGCGCATCGAGGCCTCGCTCGGCACCGAGTGCCGGGACGATGACCGGCAGCGCCCCCGCCCCGAGGCGTACCGCCTCGACGTAGCGGTCCATGACCGAATGGTAAGGCTCATGCTCGCCCTGCTTGAGGCAGGCCGAGACCCCGACGATCGGAAGCTCGGCCTCCGACCCGGCCGCGGCCGAAAGCTCGAAGCCGCCGGATAGGGAAACGCCGCTCGTTCGAGCCATCACCTCAGCTCGTCTCGGCGGCATCGCCGGTGATCGGGATCTTGCGTGGCCGCATCGCCTCCGGGACGACCCGCTCCAGTCGGATGTCCAAAAGCCCTTTCTTGAGCGTGGCGCCGACCACACGAACATGGTCCGCGAGCTGGAACCGGTGCTCGAAGGCGCGTTGAGCGATGCCCCGATGCAGGTATTCGACGTCCTTTTCGGGCTCGCGGATCTGCCCCTTCACGGTCAAAAGGTTGTCGTGGACCGTGATTTCGAGGTCCTCTTCACCGAAGCCGGCGACCGCCATCGTGATCCGGTACCGATCGGGGCCCTGCTTCACGATATTGTAAGGCGGATAGGAGGTGTCGCGCTGGGCTTCCCGTAACGCCGCTTCGAACAGCTTGTCGAGCCGCTCGAACCCGATCGTCGACCGGAACAGGGGGGAAAGATCGAGATTGCGCATGCTCATCGTCCTCTGTCGAGCGACTGGGCGCGCACGCGCCTCACGAGGACGGCACGGCGCGCCCCTTCCGAGCGGCGGGCCCAGGAGGCGCCCACCGGGTTTCGATGTGGGTAGGCGGGCGAACCGATCAAGCCCGCCTTCCACGAACGGTCGCGGCCCCTTCGAACGCACGGCGACCGACGGCGGAGGAGATCGCCGTGAGACCGGGCCCCACTTTCGAGTTCGCCGGCGCGCGAGATGCCAGGTTTCCCTTTTCCGCTCCAAAGCACGACACGGAAACGAGCTTTGAAGCGAAAGGGTTGAAAAAGGGTGAAAAAAGGCGCCGCGGCCGGATGGGCGCGGGCTCGGCCGTGCAGCGCACTCCTCGGGGTCGGTGGGAGAAGCGGTCGAGCCCGCAGATGCGGTCGAGCGAGGCCGAAGACCGAGTTCGCGAGTGCGAACCCGGGATCCGGCCAGCTTCCGGATCGAGGCACCCTACCCGTGGCTTAGTCGAGCGGTCGGAGCGGTCCGCAAAGGGGGAGAGGAACCTGCCGGGGGCTGCCCGCTTCGGGGATTCCGTCGGGGCCGGCCGCGTGGGTCGGCAACGGCTTCCCGGACGCCGTCTCGTCGCTAAGATCGCCGCGGTCAGCCGGGAGGCCCGCCGCCGTGCTCCGTTACGTCGCCCATCGTCTTCTCGTGATGGTGCCGACCTTGCTCGCAATCAGCGTGATCACGTTCGTGATCATCCAGCTACCACCGGGTGATTTCCTTTCGGCGCAAATCGCCGAGATGCAGGCTCAAGGCGAGACACTGCAGCAAGAAAAGATTGAACATCTACGGCAACTTTACGGTCTCGACCAACCCCTCTGGATACAATATCTGAGCTGGCTATGGGGTCTTTTGCGCGGCGATCTGGGCTGGTCGTTCGAGTACGACAGGCCCGTGAGCGAGGTGATCGGCGATCGAATTTTTCTTACATTGGTCGTGTCGTGCGCGACCGTACTTTTCACCTGGGTGATCGCGTTCCCGATCGCCGTGTACAGTGCCACTCATCAATACAGCTGGGGTGACCACGGGCTCACCTTCCTGGGCTTCATCGGCCTCGCCACACCGAATTTTGTGCTGGCACTCGTTCTCCTCTACTTCGCGAACGTTTGGTTCGGCACGTCGATCGGCGGGTTGGTGGATCCGCAATATCTCGACCAGCCGATGAGTTTCGCAAAATTCCTCTCGGTGCTGGAGCATCTCTGGATCCCCGTGGTGATCATCGGCACCTCCGGAACCGCAGCGATGATCCGACGCCTTCGCGCCAATTTGTTGGACGAACTGCAGAAGCCATACGTCGTCACGGCTCGCGCGAAGGGGTGCCCGCCCGGTCGTACCTTGATCAAGTACCCGCTGCGGATGGCGTTGAACCCGTTCATCGCCGACATCGGCAATCTTTTGCCCGAATTCATCTCGGGCTCGGCGCTGGTGTCGGTGGTCCTTTCGCTGCCGACGACCGGCCCTGTCCTGGTGCGGGCGCTACAAACTCAAGACATGTACCTCGCGGGCTCGTTCTTGATGCTCGAGGCGCTGCTGGTCGTCCTGGGCGTGCTGGTTTCGGACATCTTGCTCGCATGGCTCGATCCGCGTATCCGTTTCGGAGGGGGCCAGGCTCGATGACCGGCCTCCGAGCCCGCGACCGCGAGGGCGTGTTCGAGCATTGGGTCGATCCTGCACCCTTCGACCCGGACGAAGTCGACTCTGCGATCACGGCGAAACAGCAGCGTTTCTACACGGCCTCTCCCTGGCGCCTCGTCTGGTGGCGCTTCCGGCGCCACCGCCTGGCCGTCGTATCGCTCGTGGTCCTTGTCTTTCTCTATGTCAGCACGCTCGTCACGGAATTCCTCGCGCCCTATGGACCGAATACCCGCCATCCGCAATACATCAACGCGCCGCCGCAGCGGATACACTTGTTCCACGAAGGCCGTTTGGTCGGACCGTTCGTGTACGGCTACAGCTACCGGCTGGACAGAGTGACCTTGCGCCGCGAATACGCGCCAGATCCGAGCAAGGTCCAGCCTCTGCGCTTTTTCTGCCGCGGGGAGCCTTACCGGCTGCTGGGTATCTTCCCGGGGGACATTCATTTGATTTGTGCAGGGGAGCAGGGGACACTTTTTTTGCTGGGCACGGACCGACTGGGGCGGGATCTCTTGTCCCGTATTCTTCACGGAGCCCGCGTGTCGCTCACGGTCGGGCTGCTCGGGATAAGCGTGAGCTTCGTCCTTGGGATCACACTCGGCGGGATCTCTGGATATTACGGTGGCTGGGTCGACAACGTCATTCAGCGTCTGATCGAGGTGATCCGAAGCTTTCCGACGATCCCGCTCTGGTTGTCACTTTCAGCGGCGATGCCGGTCACCTGGGACCCTCTTTGGGTGTATTTCGGAATCACCATCATTTTGGGCCTGATCGACTGGACGGGGTTGGCGCGTGCAGTGCGCTCGAAGGTCCTCGCATTACGCGAGGAAGAGTTCGCGCAAGCGGCGCGACTCATGGGCGCTCGGCCCGGGCGGATCATAGGGCGGCACCTCGTGCCGTCCTTCATGAGCCATCTCATCGCCTCGGCGACTCTCTCGATCCCCGGCATGATCTTGGGTGAGACTGCGCTTTCGTTCCTGGGGCTCGGCGTGCGGGCGCCGATGGTGAGCTGGGGCGTGCTTCTCAACGATGCGCAGAACGTCAACGTCGTAGCTCTCTATCCCTGGCTGCTGACCCCGGTCGTGCCGGTCGTCATGGTCGTCTTGGCGTTCAACTTCTTGGGCGACGGACTGCGCGACGCGGCCGATCCTTACAGCGGACGCTGAGCGGCTTCGTCGCAGAGCTGATCCGAGATACCCTGGAGCGGGTGGGCGAAACGCGTTGCCGCGGAGGGCCCGGCGGGGCCTCCGCGGCCGCCTGCTCGAGCCGGGTCGGCGCGTGATGGGGGCGTAGCGAGGTCCCCGCCGCCTCCATCCGTCCGATCGCCCGGTGAGCGGTTCCATAGCTGTTCCGAGCGCGATGGTCGGTCGGCGCGACGCGGGATCGAGGACGCTCAGCGCCCGTTCGGGTTCGCCGCGGCTCGGATGACAGTCGGCCAAAATGTTGAGCCCGAGGAGATTTTCGGGCGCTCGGGCGAGGGCCGAGGAGGCCTCGATCCGGGCCGGATTCCGGCGAACCGCGTTACGCGACAAGGGAGCCTTCGGCTGCCGCGATTTCACTCAAACGCCGAAAGAGAGCGATCGGCGAAGCGGTGCGGTGGCGAGGGACCGGTGGACGGTGTCAACTTCCGGCCAGACGATCGAGAATGCGTTCGAACTGATCCACTGAGGAATAGCGGATGCTGAGCCAACCGCCCTCGCCCATCGGCCGGAGAGCGATAGTGAGGCCCAGGCGGCTCGACAATTCTTGCTCGAGGGCGACGAGGTTCGGATCGCGCCGACGACCCTTGGGACGATCGGAAGAAGGGCGAGCCTGGCGGCGGACCAGCTCCTCGGTCTCGCGAACCGACAGGTCGTGACGAACGACCTCTTCAGCGAGCGCGATCGGATCGGCGGCGCTCAAGAGCGCACGAGCATGGCCGGCCGTGATCCGCCCGGCCTCGAGCAGCGCCGCCACCGGCTCGGGTAGTGCGAGAAGTCGGAGCGTGTTGGCAACGTGGCTCCGGCTCTTGCCGACGAGCCCGGCGATGGCCTCCTGATCGTGGCCGAATTCCTCGACGAGCCGCCGATAGGCCCGCGCTTCCTCGAGCGGTCCGAGATCGGCGCGCTGGAGATTCTCGACGAGCGCGAGCTCCAGAACGGCGCGATCGTCGAGCTCGCGGACGACGACCGGGAGTTCGTGCAAGCCTGCGCGTTGGGCTGCGCGCCACCGCCGCTCGCCAGCGACGATCTCGTAACCCGGGGCGCCGGCGGGCGCCGGGCGGACGAGAAGGGGTTGGAGCACACCCTTTTCCCGCAAAGATCGAGCGAGCGCGTCGAGCTCCTCTTCGGGAAAGTTCCGGCGGGGCTGGAGCGGTGATGGCCGGAGGAACTCGATCGGCACCATCTCCGTCGGTCGTGTCCGGTCGCTGCGGGCTGGATCCAAAAGATCGCGTTCGCCGCCGAGGAGAGCGGCGAGGCCCATGCCGAGGCTGCGTCGCTTGCCGGAGCTGTGCTCGTCGGCGCTCATGAGGGTTTGCCGCTTAGGCCGCGCGGGCCGGCTCCGGGGTCTTGCGCAGGAGTTCCCCGGCGAGCTTGGCATAAGCTTTCGAGCCGGCGCAGGCGAAATCGTAAAGGAGCACGGGCAGCCCGTGGCTCGGCGCTTCCGAGATCCGAACGTTGCGGGGGATCACCGTCTCGAAGACGCATTCGCCCAGAAAACTCCGCACGTCGGTCTCGACCTGCTCCGAGAGATTGTTGCGGCGGTCGAACATCGTCAGCAGCACACCCTCGATTTCGAGGACCGGGTTGTAGTTCCGCCGGACGCGCTCGATCGTCCGGAGGAGAAGGCTCAAGCCCTCGAGGGCGAAGAACTCGCACTGTAGCGGCACGAGAACACCGTGGGCCGCAACAAGGGCGTTGACCGTCAACAGCCCGAGCGAAGGTGGACAGTCGACGAGTGTCAAATCGAACCCAGCCATCGAGGCGGCCACGGCATCCTTGAGCCGGTAGACGCGCCGCGGGTCTGCGACGAGCTCGACCTCCGCGGCAGATAGGTCGACCGTGGCCGGGACGATCGCCAGGCCCGGGACACGAGTCGACTGGATCGCGTCGGCGAGGGTCGCACGCCCGAGCAGCAAATCGTAGCTCGTCACCCGCCGCGCGCTCCGCTCGATCCCGAGACCGGTCGAGGCGTTGCCCTGCGGGTCGAAGTCGAGGATCAAGATGCGTCGCCCGGCGGCCGCAAGGGCGGTCCCGAGATTGATGGCGGTCGTGGTCTTGCCGACCCCGCCCTTTTGGTTGGCGATCGCGACGATCCGCTCACGGGGCATGGCGTGCGTTCGGCTCGGTTGCGATGGCGCTCACCTGCTCGATCTCCAAGATCCGAGCCTCCTCGGAAGCGAGGCTCGGATGGAGGTGCGCCGTGATCTTCCAGGACCGTCGGGCGCGGGTCAACTCACTCTCGACCTCGTGGCCCTTGAGGAACAAGAACCGTGTTCGGGCGTCGGCGAAACGGAGCGCGAGGGGGAGGAGCTCCTCGAGCGGAGCTAGCGCCCGGGCGGTGACGACATCGGCCGGCGGAAGCCGCAGGCGCTCGGCGCGCTCGGCGTGCACGACTACCCCAGGGAGGTTGAGTTTGCCCTTGCACGAGAGAAGGAACGCCGCTTTGCGTCGGTCGCTCTCGACAAGATGGACCTCGGGTACGCCGAGGATCGCGAGGATGAGCCCGGGCAAACCCGCACCGCTGCCCAGGTCGACGAGTCGACGCGTGCCCGGGTGAAGAAAGCGCACGAGTTGAGCGGAGTCGAGGATGTGACGGCGCCAAGGATCGGCGAGCGTCGAGGCGCCGACGAGATTGATGCGGGCTTGCCAAAGGCGCAGCTCGGCGAGCCAGAATTCGAGGCGCTCGAGTGTTTCGCGTGAAACAGGGATGATCCGGCTGAAGGCGACCGGGTCGAGCGGCTCGGGCACGCTCATGCGGCGCGGCGCGCGTGCCGCCACAAAAGGGCGAGGGCTGCCGGCGTGATGCCCTGAACCCGGCTGGCCGCGGCCAGGGTCGCCGGGCGAGCCTGCGCGAGTTTTTCGCGGAGCTCCAAGCTCAGCCCTTCCAGCCGCCGATAATCGAGGTCACGCGGGAGGGCGAGTCGCTCGTCGCGGCGGAAGGCCTCGATTTCCGCCTCGACCCGCCCGAGATAGGGCGCATAGCGCGCCTCGATCTCCACCTGTTCGGCGACATCGGCGGGGACGGCAGCGAGCTCGGGCCAGATCGCCGCCAGCCGACGGAGGTCGACCCCGGGCAGCGCCAACAACTCTCGAGCGCTGCGTCGGCGCCCGTCTCGATTGACCTCAAGGCCTCGCCTCGCCGCCTCGTCCGGCGTGAGGAGGAGCTGTTCCAGCCGCGCCTCGAGAGTCCGAATGGCTTCCTCCTTGCGCGCGAGGCGGCGCGCCCGTTCGCCGCCGACGCAGCCGATCGCGACGCCGATCGGGGTGAGCCGGCGGTCGGCGTTGTCGGCACGGAGCAACAACCGATACTCGGACCGGGAGGTGAACATCCGATAGGGCTCGCTCACGCCCTGGGTCACGAGATCGTCGACCATCACGCCGATCATCGCCTGCGCGCGATCGAGCACGAGGGCCGAACGCCCACCGGCCGAGAGGGCGGCGTTGAGACCCGCGAGCAGCCCTTGCGCGGCCGCTTCCTCGTAGCCGGTCGTGCCGTTGATCTGGCCAGCCAGGAACAGGCCCGGAAGCCGCTCGAGCTCGAGCGTCGGGCGAAGCTCGCGCGGGTCCACGTGATCGTACTCGATCGCATAGCCCGGCCGCAGGATCTCCGCCCGTTCGAGGCCAGGGATCGTGCGAATCAACGCCTGTTGGGCCTCTTCCGGTAAGGCCGTGGAAATACCGTTCGGATAGACGATGGGGTCGTCGTAACCCTCGGGTTCCAAAAAAATCAGGTGCCTTGGGCGATCGGGGAAGCGGACGATCTTGTCCTCGATCGAAGGGCAGTAGCGCACACCGGTTGCGCGGATTTGGCCGTTGTAAATCGGCGCTTCGTGGAGCCGTTCCCGGATGAATCGGTGCGTGCGCTCGCTCGTCCAGGTGATCCAGCAGTCGACCTGTGGCCGATCGATCCGCTCGGTGAGGAAAGAAAAGGGACGTGGCGGGTCGTCGCCCCGCTGCCGCTCGAGGGAGGCGAGGTCGAGGCTGGCACGGAGGAGACGCGGGGGGGTGCCGGTTTTGAGCCGACCGAGCGCGAGCCCGTGCCGCAGGAGGCTCGCCGACAAGCGTTCGGCGGCCTGTTCACCGAGGCGGCCCGCGGGCCAGCGTCGGCCACCGAGGTGGATCTCGCCGCGCAGAAAGGTTCCGGTGGCGAGGACCACGGCGCCAGCCCGGAGCCGCTCGCCCGCCGTCGTTTCGAGACCGACGCACCGCCCATTTTCGACGACGAGCTCCGCCGCCTCACCCTCGGCGATCTCGAGGCCGGCTTGCTCGGCGAGGAGGGATCGGATCGTCTCGGCATAACGCCGCCGGTCGGCCTGCGCCCGCGGACCCTGGGCGGCTGCTCCCTTGCTCGTGCCCAAAACCCGGAAATGGATCCCTGCGGCGTCGATGGCACGCGCCATGAGCCCGTCCAGCGCGTCGATCTCGCGCACGAGCTGGCCGCGCCCGAGCCCGCCGATCGCCGGGTTGCAGGACATCGCGCCGATCGTGGCCCGGCTCTGGGTGAGGAGAAGGGAGCGCGCGCCGAGGCGCGCTGCAGCCGCCGCGGCCTCGGTTCCGGCATGTCCGCCGCCGACCACGATGACGTCGACCGTCCGCATGGCACGGCTTGTGCGTAACCCGGCTGGCAGCGTCAAGCGCTGGGACCTTCGGACGCGCCCGTGCTAGAGGCAAGCGAAGGCAATCGGACGAGAAGAGGAGATGGTCGAGATCGCTGGGGTCGTGTTCGAGTTCGCCGGCCTCCTCGCGCTCATCGCTCTGTGCCCACCAGCAGCGCAGGCACTGCGGTTACCCGCCACCGTTCTTCTGGCGACGCTCGGCTGCGCCCTCGCGCTCGTGACGCGCACGGCCGGGCCGGGCGGTGAACTCTTGCCGGATCCGTTACTCGACTTCCTTCGTGGCTTCGGCGAGCTGTCCATCACTTCCGACCTCTTCCTCTGGGTGTTCCTGCCGATCCTCCTCTTCGAAACCGCGCTCGCGCTCGATGGCCGCGAGCTGCTGGAAGAGCTGGGCCCCGTGCTCGTCTTGGCGGTCATCGCGGTGCTCGTCTGCACGCTGCTGGGCGGGTTGGCGGTGTGGTGGGTCACCGGGCAGGGTTTCGCTGCCTGCCTGCTCGTGGCCGCGATCGTGGTCACGACGGATCCGAGCGCGGTAGTCTCGAGCTTCCGAGAGGTCGGTGCTCCGCGGCGTCTCACGACGATCGTCGAAGGCGAGAGCCTTCTCAACGATGCGGCAGCGATCGCCCTCTTCGGATTTCTCCTGACCGCAGTCTTGCAGCCGGCACGGTTCGACGCCGTCGAGGCGGCTTTCGACTTCCTCCTGAGTTTCCTCGGGGGTGGGGCGGTGGGGGCGCTCTTCGGCCGACTGGCCGCGGTCCTCGTCGGGCGCCTCGACCGGGGTGGCCCGGCCGAGGTCACGGCGAGCCTGGCGCTGGCCTATTTGAGCTACGCGGTGAGCGATCTCTATGTCGGGGTTTCCGGTGTGGTCGCGACCGTGGTGGCCGGGCTCGTTTTTGGGACGGCGGTGCGGGCTCGGCTGGCCGGAGCGACATGGGACAGGCTGCGCTCGATTTGGGCTCAGCTCGGCTTTTGGGCGAGCTCGCTGGTCTTCGTGTTGGCCGCCGGTCTCGTGCCGAGCAACTTGGCAGAGAGCCGAGCGAGCGACCTTTGGGGGCTCGGGGCGCTCCTGCTCGGTGCCCTCCTCGCGCGCCTCCTCGTCCTTTACGGCGTGATGCCGTTCGTGGCGGGGATCGGCCGGCGCGGCCCGATCGACCACCGCTACAGCCTCGTCATTCTCTGGGGTGGGCTACGCGGTGCCGTCACCCTCGCCCTGACCCTCTCGGTGACGGAGAATCGCCGCGTCCCGGCCGAGGTCCAGCATCTGGTGTCGGTCTTGGCGACCGGCTTCGTGCTCTTCACCCTGCTCGTCCAAGCCACGACCCTGCGGCCTCTGCTCCGCTGGCTCGGGCTCGATCGGCTCGGCCCGATCGAATGGCTGTTGCGCGAGCGCGTGCTGCAGCTCGCCCGGACGGAGCTGCGCGACCGACTTTCGGCGGCTGCCATTCGCCACGGTCTCGAGCTCGAAACCCTGCCGCCGATCGGCTTGCCCGCGGCTGCGGCATCGCCGCCGCTTCCAAAGGACCAGGACAGCTCCCGCGAACAGCTGGTTGCAGCGCTCGCCACTGTCACGGGACGGGAGAGCGAGCTCTACGTGGGCGAGCGTGCGGAGGGCATGAGCGCCCGATCGACAGGTGCGCTCCTTGTTCGGCGGGCCGATGCACTGCTCGATGCGCTCCGACAGGAGGGCGTGCATGGCTACCGGCACGTGGCCCGACGCCAGGACGAACTCGACTCGGCGACGCGCTTCTCGGCTTGGCTGCACGTGCGGTTCGGCTTGGCGCGGCCGCTCGCGGACCGCCTCGGTCAGCGCCTGGAAAAGCTCTTGGTCAGGCGTCGCGTGCTGGAGGAGCTCTTGGGGTTCACCCGCAACCGAATCCGGCGCCTCTTCGGTGAACGCATCGCCGAAACGACCGAGCGCATTCTCGAGGAGCGGCTCGAAGGTGTCGAGCGCCAGCTCGACGCGCTCCGGCTGCAGTTCCCCACCCACTGGGAAGCAGCTGCGGGACGATACCTCGCCCGGGTGGCGCTGCGTCTCGAGGAGGAGGGCTACGAGCGTCTCTATGCCGAACGCCTCCTTTCGCCCGCACTCTTCCGGCACCTCCTGACCGACCTCCGGACGCGTCGAAAGGTGCTCGAAAGCGCTCCTCGCCTCGATCTCGGGCTAGACCCGGATGTGCTCGTGACCCGCGTCCCGCTGCTCGCCGCGTTGCCCGAGGATCGCCGGCGCGAGCTGCGCCGCTTGCTGCGGCCACGGCTGGCGCTGCCCGGTGAGCGGATCATCCGCCGCGGCGAACGGGGCGACGCGATCTATTTCATCGCCTCCGGTGCGGTAGAGGTCGATCTCGAGGGAGGACCGGTGCGGCTCGGAACCGGAGACGTTTTCGGCGAGATGGCGCTCCTGATGGGCCAGCCGCGGCGTGCCGACGTCAAAGCCCTCGGCTATTGCCGCCTGCTCGTTCTTCGCCGTGATGCCTTGCAGCGCTTCCTGAAGCGGCATCCGGAACTCGTCGATCATCTTCGCCGGATCTCCGATGCCCGCCTCGGCCGTGCCGCATCGAGCTGACGAGCGGGGCGGCGGACGCGGGGCGTCCGGCGATGGCGCCCGTGTGTTTCACGTGAAACACGAAGCGAGCGCTCGGCCCTGTCGCCTGGGTCGGAGGGTTCGATCGACGCGCGGTCCTCTTCACTTGCCGATACAAAAACGCGCGAAGATCCGGTCGAGGATCGCATCCACGCCGGCGCGCCCGACCAAGCGGTCGAGCGCCGCCACGGCAACGCGCAACTCCTCGGTCAAAAGCACGAGTTCGGTTCCCGGCGGGGCTTCGAGCAGCCGATCCAGCGCGGCGCGGGCTTCGGTGAGCTCGGCACGATGCCGCTCGCGCGTGACCAGCGCCGACTCGCCCCCTGCCAATCGGTCTCGCGCCATCGTCGCGAGTCGTTCCAGGAGCCGATCGAAGCCGAAACCGGTGCGGCACGAGATGGCCAAGACATCGCGCCTGGCATCGGCCCAGGCGGGAACGGCCGCCGCGTCGACCTTGTTCACGAGGACAAGCCGATCAACCTCCCGGCCGGGAAATCCCTCCGGCGAGCTCGGCGCCGAGGTTGCATCGAGTACCAAGAGCGCGAGATCCGCACGCTCCGCGCGCTCCTTGGCGCGTGCGATGCCGATCGCCTCGACCGGATCCGCCGTCTCCCGTAGGCCCGCGGTGTCCAGGATCGTGACCGGCATCCCGTCGAGCTCGAGTGCGACCTCGATCACGTCCCGGGTGGTACCCGGATAGGGCGTGACGATGGCCGCCTCGCGGCCGGCCAACCGATTGACCAGACTGGATTTGCCAGCGTTGGGCGGGCCGATCACCGCGACCGTCAGGCCCTCCCGGAGACGCTCCCCGACGGCGGCCTGGGCGAGCGCTGCCGCCATCTCGGACCGCACTCGGAGCAGAGCCGGGCGGGCCTCCTCGAGCCGACCTGCCGCGACGTCGCCTTCCTCTCCGGCGAAGTCGAGCTCGGCTTCGACGAGCGCCAAAGCGTCGAGAAGCGTAGCGCGCCATGCCGCGCAGTGCTGCCCGAGCGTCCCGTGCGCTTGCTGGAGCGCCTGTCGCAGCTGCGCCCGAGCCGAGGCGCTCACGAGGTCGTCGATCGCCTCGGCCTGCGCCAGGTCGAGCTTGCCGTTGAGGAACGCTCGCCGCGTGAATTCTCCGGCTCGAGCCGGTCGCGCGTCCCCAAACTCCCGGAAAGCCGCCGCCAAGGCGGCAGCGATGGCCGGTCCTCCGTGGTGGTGGATCTCGACCACGTCCTCGCCCGTGTAGCTCTGCGGTCCGCGAAACCAGAGCACGAGCGCCCGATCGATCGTTTCGCCTGTGCGCGGGTCGCACAGCGTTCGCAGCGTCGCTCGTCGCGGCTCGGGTGGTGGCCGCCCCGTCAGACGGCGAACGACGTCCGCCGCAGCCGGACCGGAAATGCGGAGGACGGCGATCGGCGCGCGACCGGGAGGCGTGCCCCACGCCCAAATCGTCGCCGGCGGGTTGCTCGGGCTCAGTCCTTGCTCTCGCCCCGCGGCTTGCGCGGAACTGCCGCGGCTGCAGCCGCCATCTGTGCCCACAGGCCCTGCCATTGCTCCAAATTGCGCAAGGAGAGCGGCAGCCATTGATCCATCAGGCTCTTGGCGTCCATGGCTTTGATCGCCTCGAGCAAGCGCGCCTCGGCAGCACTCAACAAGGTGCGCTGCATCGGGCCGACGTCGGGTAATCCGAGAAAAGCGCGGGCCTCCTCGGCCGTGCAGTCGATCTCGATGTTGAACTTCATGCTGGCCCCGCTGGCTGCGCGATGCTTCGCGCCCCACTATAGGTGGGTCGAGGCGCCGCGTCAGGACCGTAGCGGCGCCGGGAGGGCCGACATGCCGAACGCTCTCGCCGGGGCGCTCAGCCCCTACCTCCAGCAGCATCGCGACAATCCCGTGGACTGGCGGGAGTGGGGGCCGGAGGCCTTCGCCCTCGCTCGAGCGACCGATCGGCCGATCTTGCTCTCGATCGGCTACGCCGCCTGCCACTGGTGCCACGTCATGGCGCACGAAAGTTTCGAAGATCCCGGGACCGCGGCGCTCATGAACCGGTGGTTCGTCAACGTGAAGGTCGACCGCGAGGAGCGACCCGATGTCGACGCGGTCTATCAGCAGGCGCTCGCGCTACTCGGCGAACAAGGCGGCTGGCCACTCACCATGTTCCTGACCCCCGACGGAACCCCGTTTTGGGGCGGCACCTATTTCCCGCCGGAGCCCCGCTGGGGCCGCCCGTCGTTCCGCCAGGTTCTGGAGCAGGTCGCGAAGGTCTGGCGCGAGGAGCGGGGCCGGATCGACGCGAGCCGCGAGGCGCTCAACCGAGGGCTCCGCGGGCTCGTCGCATCGAAGCCGGGCCCGGCCCCCGACGCCCTCTTCGCCCTCGAGGTCGGTCGCGCGATCGGCGAAGAGCTCGACCCCGTGCACGGCGGTTTCGTCGGTGTACCCAAGTTCCCCCAAGCTCCCGCTATGTCCTTCCTGATCCAGGTCGCCCTCTGGAGCGAGGACGAGCGGCTGCGGGCGCGGCTCGTTCACAGCCTCCGTCGAATGTGTCAAGGTGGAATCTACGATCATCTGGCGGGCGGATTCGCGCGCTACAGTGTCGATGCCTTCTGGCTGGTGCCCCACTTCGAAAAAATGCTGTACGACAACGCCCAATTGCTCGAGCTCCTGGGCGAGGCGTGGGCGATGACTGGGGATCCCCTGTTCGCTGTGCGCATCGAGGAGACCATCGGGTGGCTCCGCTCCGAGATGATGGTCGACGGCGCCTTCGCCGCCTCGCTCGATGCCGACAGCGAGGGGGAGGAGGGCCGCTTCTACCTTTGGGACCAGGACGAGATCCGCGCGCTTCTCGGCCCCGAGGCGTCGCTCTTCGAACTCGCGTACGGGGTGAGCCGCGGGGGCAATTTCGAAGGTCGGAACATCTTGAACCGGCTGCACGAGCCGGGCCTCGCCGATGCCGCGACAGAGGCGCGGCTCGCGACGTGCCGGGCGATCCTGGCCGAGGCGCGGGCCCGCCGGCCGCGTCCCGCCCGTGACGACAAAATCCTCGCCGATTGGAATGGGCTCGCCATCGCTGCACTGGCCCGATCCGCGCTGCGATTCGCCCGGAACGACTGGCTTCGCCACGCCGAAGAAGTGTTTCACGCGGTGTGCGACCGCCTGGGCACGGGCGATCGGCTGCTCCATGCGGCACGCGGGAGGCAGCGGAGCGAGCGCGTCTACCTCGACGACTATGCCCAGATGATCCGGGCGGCTCTGGCCCTGCACGAGGCGAGCGGCGCCCCGGGCTGGCTGGCTCGTGCCGAGGCATGGATGGAACGCGCCCAGAAGGATTTTCACGATCGCGACGGCGGGTGGTTCCTTTCCCAGCCGGATCCCGCACTGCCAATACGTCCGCGCGGTGCCACCGACGGTCCCACGCCTGCAGCGGTCGCGACCCTCGCCGTTGAATCCGCGCGGCTGTATGCACTGACCGGGGACGCGCGGCACCGCGCTCGGGCGGAGGAGATCTTGGCCCGTCACGGTAGCGATGCCCGGCGACACCCCTTCGCGCACGCGACCTTGCTCTCAGCCGCCCTGTTGCTCGAGCGGCCGATCCAGGTCGTGATCCGGGGCGAGCACCACTCGTCCGAGCTCGAGAGCCTACTCAACGTGGTCGCGCGAACACCGATCCCGAGCCGTGTGCTCACGGTGGTCGACAGCCGCCATGCACTGCCGGCCGGGCACCCACTCGGCCGACAAGACCGCCCGGCCGCCTCGCCGCTCGCGCATGTCTGCGTCGGCGCGACCTGCCTTGCACCTGCGGCGTCGCCGGCCGATCTTGCCGTGCGCCTCGAGGACGCTCGACGCCTCGCCAGCCGAGGCCCGGAAGACCGGAAAGGGAGGTGAGCATGGGCCTGCACATTCTCGTTCGCAAATATGGAGGGCCGGAGGTCCTGGAGCCCGAAAGTTTCGAGCCCGGTCGCCCCGGGCCCCGGGAAGTGCTGGTCCGGCAAGAAGCGATCGGCGTCAATTACATCGACACCTATTTCCGTACCGGTCTCTACCCGGCGCCGGGCGGGCTCCCCTTCGTCCCCGGCAACGAAGGGGCCGGGGTGGTCGAGGCGGTCGGTGAAGGGGTGACGGAAGTCGTGCCGGGGCAACGGGTCGCCTACGCGGCTGGTCCGGGCAGCTACACGACGCATCGCATCATTGCCGCTCGGCTGCTCGTTCCGCTGCCCGACGACATCGATACGGCCACCGCTGCCGCCATGATGCTCAAGGGTATGACCGCGCAATATCTGTTGCGGCAGACCTATGTCGTGCGGCCCGGCGACACGATCCTGTTCCACGCCGCCGCCGGCGGTGTCGGCCTCATCGCCTGCCAATGGGCCAAGCATCTGGGCGCCACGGTGATCGGCACCGTCGGTAGCCCGGAGAAGGCCGAGCTCGCCCGTGCCCACGGCTGCGATCACGTAATCCTCTACGACCGCGAGGACGTGGTCGCGCGGGTCAAGGAGATCACCAAGGGGGCGGGCGTGCCCGTGGTGTACGACGGGGTGGGCAAGAGCACGTTTCTCACCTCCCTCGACTGCCTCCGGCCGCGCGGTCTCCTCGTGAGCTTCGGCAACGCGAGCGGGCCCGTCGAGGGCGTCAATCTCGGCATTCTGGCAGCGAAGGGCTCGCTCTACGTCACCCGCCCGACCTTGATGACGTACACCGCCACCCGTGAGCAGCTCCTCGCCTGCGCGGCCGATCTCTTCGACGTGGTGCGCAAAGGGGCAGTGCGCATCGAAATCCACCAGCGCTACCCCCTCGCCCAGGCCGCCGACGCCCATCGGGCGCTCGAGGGGCGCAGGACGACCGGTTCGACCCTGCTCTTGCCCTGAAGCTGCGGCCGTGTTGCCCACGCGCTGCAGGCCCTTCCTCAGGCGACTGCTCGTCGCTCCTCCGCAGCCGCGTCCGACGGGGCGTCGGGGGAGGCCCCATCCGGCTCTTTGAGCACATAGCCCCGGCCCCAAACGGTTTCGATGTAATGCTCGCCGCCCGTGAGGGCGGCAATCTTTTTCCGCAGTTTGCAAATGAACACGTCGATGATCTTGAGTTCCGGCTCGTCGATTCCGCCGTAGAGATGGTCGAGGAACATCTCCTTTGTAAGAGTGGTTCCCTTCCGCAAAGAGAGCAGCTCGAGGATACTGTATTCCTTGCTGGTCACATGGAGACGGCGGCCATCGATCTCCACCGATCGAGCATCCATGTTGACAACCATTTTGCCCGTCCGAATGATCGATTCGGAATGACCCTTGGATCGACGGACAATCGCCTGGATCCGGGCAACCAATTCCATCTTGTTGAAGGGCTTCGTCAAGTAATCGTCGGCGCCGCCGGTCAGCCCCTTGACCTTGTCGAGCGGATCCGTACGTCCGGAGAGGATCAGCACGGGTGTGCGGACCCTGCTCGCGCGCAGACGGCGCACGACCTCGTAGCCGTCGATGTCAGGCAAGCTGAGGTCGAGTACGATGATGTCGAAATCGTAGAGTTTGGCGAGCTCGACGCCTTCCTCTCCGCGATCGGTCGGCTCGAACACGATGTTCTCGCTTTTGAGCGCGGCCTCGATCAGCTTGGTGGAGACCGGATCGTCCTCGATCACGAGCGCACGCATCGATCTTCCTTTCCTGCCCGACGCGACCCGGCCGTAACCTTAAGGCCGCGACCGTTAAGCCTTCGTTAGCAGGTCGTCTGCTTTCTTCCCCCGCGTACCCGGTCGTGTATCGCCGGGCACCGCTCTCGCGCTCATTCAACTTCCGGAGGTTGCGTGCTGCAACTTGAAGACGATGGAACTGACCAGATTACTCGTTTCGGTTGTGACCACCCCTGGGACAGGGTCCGCCCGACCATCCCTTCGAGCTTTCTCGCCACGCTGCGCGACAGCCTCGCGCGGTGCGGAAGGCCGCGCATCGGTGGCCGTGTGGCGAGCTGTACGGGGACGCTCGTTCGGGCCGTGGGGCTACTCGGCCGGGTCGGCATCGGCGATGCCGTGCGGATCGAGCGGAGCGGTGCCACCGCGGAGCTCGGGATCCCGCCCTTCGATCCCGGCGGTTCGATCCTCGCCGAGGTCGTCGGGTTCGACCGCGAGGGGATCCGGCTCGCGCCGTACGAAGAGCCGCTCGGTATCGGCTATCGCGCACGGGTCGCGGTGGAGCCGGGCCTGCCGACGGTGGCACCCGACGAGCGCTGGCTCGGCCGCGTCCTCGACGCCCTCGCCACGCCGCTCGACGGTCGCGGGCCCTTGCCGACCGGCCGGCGACCCTATCCGATCCGCGCCCCGGCTCTCGAAGCTCGACGCCGGTCGCTCCTCGGGCCACGCTTGTCGCTGGGGGTGCGCGCTCTCGATCTCTTCGTCCCCTGCCGTGCCGGACAACGCCTCGGGATCTTCGCGGGGTCTGGTGTCGGGAAATCCACTTTGCTCGCGATGATCGCGCGCCGAACCAACGCGGATGCGCTGGTGATCGGGCTCGTGGGCGAGCGCGGCCGAGAGCTCAACGAGCTTCTCGAGAACGGCCTCGGACCCGAGGCGCGGGCGCGCAGCACCGTGGTCGTAGCGACCTCCGACCAGCCTCCCATGATGCGCCGCCGGGCGGCCTACCTCGCCGTGACCGTCGCCGAGGCGCTGCGCGATCGAGGCCTGTCGGTTCTGCTCCTGATCGACAGCGTCACCCGCTTCGCCGCCGCGCTCCGCGAGATCTACTTGGCCGCCGGCGAGCCGCCGACGAGCAAGGGCTATCCACCCAGCGTCTTCGCCGAGCTGCCGCGCTTGCTGGAGCGCGCCGGCCCGGGCGAGGGGCCCGGGAGCGTCACGGCCCTCGTCTCCGTCCTCGTGGAGGGCGACGACATGAACGACCCGATCGCCGACTGCGTCCGCGGGATCCTCGACGGGCACGTGGTGCTCGACCGGAGGATCGCGGAAGCCGGCCGTTTCCCGGCCGTCGACGTCCTGAAGAGTGTGTCGCGGGTCGCACCGGGCTGTTACGAGCCGGCCGAGCGAGCCGCGGTGAGCCGAGCCCGTGCGCTCCTCGCGCGTTGGGCCGAGATGGCCGAGCTCGTCCAGCTCGGCGCCTATCGTCCCGGGAGCGATCCGGAGCTCGACGAGGCGATCCGTGTCCGTCCGGCCCTGGAGGCGCTCCTCGCACAAGCGCCCGACGAGGAGCCCGAGCGCGAGTGCCCGTTCGCGACGCTGGCGCGGATCGTCGGCACGACGCCGGCGACCGGCTGAAACGAGGCCCGTCCGACGAGTGCGCAATGTCGCGTCTAAAAGTTCTCGCCAGCCTCGCCCGCCTCGCGCGTGACGAACTCGATCGTCGTCGGCAGGAGCTCGCTGCGATCGACGAACAGCTCACCGAGCTCCGCACCCGCGCCCTCGCGTTCCGAGCCGAGCTGCCTTCGGTCGTGGCTGCCGGCTGGGAACTGCCGGGTGGACCCGCACCCCTCGGCAGGTGGCTCGCTGCCGCTCGGGAACGCGAGCTGGCTCTCCGCTGCGAGATCGAGGCGTTGGTGCGGCGACGCGAGGAGGCGCTGGCCGCGCTCGAGGCGCAACTCGCCACGAAGCGCCGGCAGGAACGCCTGTTGGAACGCACGCGTGCCGAGCTAGTGGCCCGGGCGGCCGAGGCCGAGCGGAAGCAGGTCGACGAGCTCGCCACGCTCCGCCACGCCCACGCCGCGGGCGGCGCGCCTCAGAATTCCGGAGCGAGTGTGACCGTGAGCCCGTCGAGTTCGGGGGTGACTTTGATCTGACACGAGAGCCGCGATTCGTCGCGGACCTGGAACGCCTCGTCCAGCATCATGGTTTCGTCGGCATGGGGTGGCTCGAGCTTCGCGAGCCAAGCCGGATCGACGTACACGTGGCAAGTGGCACAGGCGCAACAGCCGCCACAGGCCGCTTCGATCGGCAAACCCGCCTCTCGGATGACTTCCATCACCGACCAGCCGACCGGGGCTTCGAGCTCGTGCGGGACCCCTTCCCGATCGATCACGCGGATCTTCGGCATCTCAGATCACACCCAGCTTCTTTTGCAGGTCCGTGCTCGAGGTCGTGTAGCGGAACACCAGCCGTTCGTTCGGTCGACAATACCGGAAGGCTTTTTGGCACATGAGCGCCGCTTCGTGGAAACCCGAAAGAATGAGCTTCAGTTTGCCGGGATAGGTGCAGATGTCGCCGATCGCGAAGACACCCGGAAGGTTCGTCTCGAAGGCCTCCGTGTCGACCACCACGAGGCCGCGGTCGAGCGCAAGGCCCCAATTGGCGATCGGTCCGAGCTCCATCTTGAGACCGTAAAAGGCGAGGAGCCGATCGCAATCGAGACGTTCTTCGCGTCCGTCCGGCAATTTCACGCGCAGACCCGTGAGTTGGCCGTCTTCGCCTTCGAGCGCGGAGATCTGGCCGATCACGAGCCGCATCCGGCCGTCGGCCACCAAGCGACGCATCCGCTCGACCGAATCGGGCGCGGCTCGGAACTCGTCGCGCCGGTGGACGAGCGCGATCGATGCCGCCAAAGGCTGGAGTGCCAAAACCCAGTCGAGGGCCGAATCGCCACCTCCCGCCACGACGACCCGATGACCGCGAAACGCCTCGCTCCGCCGCACGGCGTAGAACAGCGAGCGTCCTTCGAAAGCTTCGGCACCCGGGAGCGGGAGACGCCGTGGCACGAAACTCCCCGCCCCGGCGGCGATCACCACGGCCGGCGATTTGAACACCGTCCCGGCCGAGGTTTCCACACGCCACCCACCTTCGGGCCGTCGCTCGAGCCGCTCCGCTCGCTCTCGCAAATGGAACACCGGTTCGAAGGGCCGGATCTGCTCGAGGAGATTGTCGATGAGCTGTTGCCCGGTGCACCGCGGCACGGCGGGAATGTCGTAAATCGGTTTGTCCGGATAAAGCTCGGCGCATTGACCGCCGATCTTGTCGAGACTGTCGACGAGGTGGCAGCGCAGACCCAAGAGGCCGGCCTCGAACACCGCGAACAGGCCGACCGGCCCGGCCCCGATGATCACCATGTCGGTGTTGACGACGGATTCGGTCATGCTGGTTTCGACCCGGGAGAATCAAGGGAGAGGTCGCCGACAAAGGCAACCGAACGGGTCGAAGCGTGCACGACCCGCACGATGGGGCAGGTAGCAGCTCCCCCGGCCGCCGACAAGGCGAGCGACCTAAGCCCTACCGCGGGTGCCCGGGGGCCGCGGTAAGTGGGTCAGTCGGTCGCGGATCCGGCGGACCAGCGCGGCCCATCGGGCGAGTGGATCGTCCGGTTCCACCACGAGGTCCAAGAGCAACGGTCCCGGCTCCCCCAAACTCGCCTTGTACCGGCTCTCACCGGCCATGAAGTCGTAGATCCGCGCACCGGCCGCAAGATGGCGTTCGATCGCGAGCCAATGCGCCACGAGGCCTGGTTTCAAGCGGTTGTCGTCGGTGTAGACGAACCCACTCGTGTAATAGCCGACCCAACCGCGCCAGAGGAAATTGTAGAGAAAGCCGATCGGTTTCTCGCCGGCCCGGATCCGGAGCAGTTCGACGCCGCCCTCCGGCCATGCTCGGGTGACGAGAGCGCGATGGAACTCCATGAAGCCCGGCGTGCTGAACGCCCCGCGGAGCCCTTTCGAGCGGAACCGGGCTTCATGCAACGCGGCGAGGGGTTCGAGCCATGCCACGGCTTCGGCCGCTTCGCGCGCTGCGTCGATCCGCAGCGGGCCCCACGCCTCGTAGAGCCGTGCTGCCCGGCGGATCTGGGCGCGCGTGCTCGAACTCAGATGGGCAAGATAGCCGCTTCCCCAGCGGCGGATGGCCTCGAGGTCGACCACCGCACAGCGGCTTTCGCTTCGCCGTCGAGAGCGCAGCCCCGCGGCTGCGGCCGCAGCCTCCATTTCGCCCCCGACCATCGGGAGGACGACCGCCCGGGACCGCCTTCGCCCGGAGAGCAGACGATCCAGCAAGGTGATCCGCGCCGCGGCCTCGTAGCCGCGCGCCGCGAGCAAGTCGTTGTATTCGACGGCGATGCGGTCGGCGTCCCGATCTCCCGTGGCGTGGAGATACGAGGTCCGGGTTGCGAGCGGCCCCAAACCGTGCCTTCGCTCGACCAGGAGCGCCAGGGCCACCGTCTCGCCCTCGTGGCGGATCCGCGCGAGGCGAACGATCGGGCCGTGGCGCTCGAGCCAGGTTGCGATCCAGGGCCAAGACAGAAAAAAGGAAGCGTTCGCGCGGGCGAGCAGCGCCCGCCACTCGGGTTCGATCGCCTCCGGGCTCGGTGCCGGGCCGATGTCGATCTCGAGCCGCCAGGGCCGAGGCTGGAGGCGGACATCGTCCGGCGCTTCGACCTCGTCGAGCTCCTCGAAGTCCAACGGCCGCTCTCCTCGCGAGCAGGCGCCGCCGTCGCCCGCGGACCGACGGCGAACGGCGGACTGTGACCCGGATCACAGACCGGCTGGCGGCAATCTGCCAGACAAAAGCCATTGATGCACGGCGATGGATCGGTCCGGCAATTTCGAACCTGGCGCGCGACGCTTCGGATCGGATCTGCTTGCGGTAACCGGGGCGGGCGGCTCAGAGCCGCTCGCCCCGGTCGATCGTGCGGGAGGTGGGCGTGAGGTGGCCCACCGGAAACCCGCGCGGCTCGCAACGGCCAGAGCCACCAACGCCGTCAGCACGCCGCCTTAGCCACCGGGCAAGCTCCGGAGATGGGCCGCAGCAACCGGCGGAAGCGCCGTGCCGACGAGCGCCGGCAAGGCGATGGCACCGTCGATCGCCCCGAACGAGCTGCGGCTCACGAACTCGACCAGTGCGGTGGCGCGCAATGGTCAGCATGCCGTTTCCGGCCCCGTAGAGCACCGGAAAAAGCGGTGCGCCCGGGCCGATCTCCGGGAGGACGGCGGTCCCCGGGACCGGCGAGCGCACTGCCAGGAGCCCCGACCGGCGGAGCGACAACCGACCTTCGAGAGCGAGCAGTAGGAGCCGGGCGCCGACCTGAGTGGGACCGAGGAGCGCGGCGGCTGCGACGATGGTGGCGAGCGGCAGGAAAACCGTACTCGCGAAGCCGGCCACGAGGGTGATCAGGGTGACCGCCCGCCGGTAGCCGCGCACCAGCGTTCGGGTGAGGAGTGCGAAGACCGCCTCGTACAGCACGGAGGCCATGGCCGCGCTGAGGCCGATGCAGACGAGTTAGAAGGTCGCCAAACGCTCGACCCGGGCCCAGGCAACCAGCAACAGGACCGCGGCGAGCGAGCTCCCGGTCATGGGCAGGTGACCGCCGAACCGGTCGATCAGCCGACCGGCCAGCGAGGAGGTCGCAGCGGTTGCCGAGAGGCCGGCGGTGAGCGCGCCGGTCACCTCGGTTCGCGACCAGCCCTGCTCGCGCTCGAGCGGCCCGATGAAGAACGCGAAGGCGCATAAAGGGAACCCCAAGGAGACGAGTTGGCCGAGCGCGAGGAGAAGGAGGACGCCCCGAGCCTGCCGGCCCCGGGCTGATCGGGGAGCGATGTCACCTGGTCCCTGGCCGTGCGCGGACGGGCTCCCGGTGAAAGATGTAGAGGCCGCCTCCCACGCGGATCGTGGCGCCGGCGATCGCTCCGGCGAAGCTGTGGAGAGCAAGGTCGCTCGCCGTCGGGGCCCGCCAGAGCCAGGGCAGGACGGAGCCGGTGGCGATCACGCTCAGGCCGTTGCCCCAGATGCCGAAAGCTTCGGGCGGATCGATCCCGCGCATGCGTCGCAGGAGCAGCATGTTGCAAGCGTGCACGAGGGCACCGAACAGGGCGGCGAGGGCCGGCGGGCCGGCCAGACCGGCTGCCGGTCGGAGGATCACGAGGATCCCGACGAAACCCACGAGCACAGCCGACCAGCGCCGCCAACCGACCGTCTCGCCGAGGACCGGGACCGAGAGTGCGGTCATGAACAAAGGCGCAGCGAACAGGATGGCGTAGACGTCGGCCAGCGGCATGCGCGGATAGGCCCAGAAGATCGCGAGGCCCCCGGGCAGTCCGATCGCCCAACGGAGCAGGTGGAGCCGCCATTGCGGGCTGCGCACGCCCGCGAGCCGGCCGCGCAGCGCTGCGATCGGGGTGACTGTCGCGAGCCCGAAGAGCGCATTGAAGAAGACGACCTGGACGACGTGGTAGCGGCTGCCGAGGAGCTTGATCGAGGCGTCCATCAGGGTGAACAGCCCGTAAGCGCCGAGCGACAGGAGGATGCCGGTCGACATCTCGGTCCCGCCGTCCCGGCTGCTGTGCTCGGCCACTCTCGCGCCCGCCGCATACCCGCCTTGCATCGCGCCGGCTTTGGTCGCAAGAACCGGCCCGCGGGGAGCCTCGACCGCTACCGATTGGGGGATTCGATGGCGAATTACAAGGTTGTGGTGATCGAAGGCATCGGACCCACCTATGCAGCGAAACTGGAGGCCGCCCACATCGCGACGACGGCCGATTTGTTGCAGGCCTGTGCCGACCCCAAGGGTCGCAAGGCCCTCGCGCAGAGCACCGGCATCGACGAGGCCCGGCTCCTGAAATGGGCCAACATGGCCGATTTGATGCGGATCAGGGGGGTCGGTAAGCAGTATGCCGAGCTGCTCGAGGCGGCCGGCGTCGACACGGTCAGGGAGCTCGGGCGGCGGGTCGCTGCGAACCTCGTC
>Ga0209809_1000102_pt1 | contig 79966 bp, 77 predicted proteins | sample YNPMSTMetaG_FD_186172 | JGI IMG/M metagenome (GOLD analysis project Ga0209809, IMG submission 186172) | Anoxygenic and chlorotrophic microbial mat microbial communities from Yellowstone National Park, USA - YNP MS-T MetaG (SPAdes) (version 2) ...
TCTTCCTGGATGCCACTCCCCACAACCTAGCGGCCAACAGTGTGGTGTTCCAAGAAGTGCGGCTGGGCGCGGTTGACAACGTGGTGTCCAGCGACTTCTTTGCGCCGGCGACTTCTGGCTTTGTGGCTTTGAGCTTCACCGGCAACGTGCTGGGGAACGATGCGTCGGCGGGGCCGCGGCTGGCGGATGTGGGGCCTGGGGTGCAGCGGGCGGTGTCGGCGCCAGGCCCGCGCTTCTACCAGGTGCGGCTGCAGTGTGCCAAGGAGGTGTGGAACAACCAGGCCACGTCAGTATTCCCCACCTTAACTACTTCCTCTAGCACCACAACTTCTGCAAGTGCTTCTGGAGCACCTGCATTTAACGCGGTTGCTCCTGTGGCAGCAAGGTTCACTGGGTTCGTTACGATTAGTGTTAGTCGACCAAATCGAGTTATTGAAGATAATAGTGCTAGTGCAAGCACCTATCAAGTTGACACCTCCTTCGCAGCCACGCTCACGATTACCCTCCTGGCCACCAACCCAGTTACGGTAAGCTTCAGTGCTGCAGGAAGCACCTTTACTGCTTTCCTACCCACTAGTCAGGCTACCATTACGCAGAGTGTACAGATAGGTGGCCTTGGAATTGGTGCTAGCTTCACATTTACCGGTCCGACGGTTACTCTTTCAATTTCCCCTGGCGCCGCAGAAGAAAGCATCAGCGCCAGCTTCACTGCCTCTAGCAGTCTGCTCGCTGGCCCTGTCAACCTGACCCTGGTTATCCCCAACCAGACCTTCTCCTACACGGCCAGCTTCTCGACCAGCTTCAGCACCAGCACCAGCACGGCGGGGACGCCAGCTAATGCGGCTGGTTTCGAGATTAGCCAGGGGGCTACGGGCACCTGCCGCGCCGAGTTCGACAAAGAGCCGGCCACGGGTACGGGTGCTGGCCCTATCACCACCGCTCGCGGGCCACGGCTGGACATTACTTTCACTGTCCCGCGCTAGTCGGCAGGCTGTTTAACCCCTCGGCGGGCCTGAAAGTTCAGGCCCGTTTTTTTCTCGCGGAACTCAGATGGGTGTAGGATTAGAGGTTATGAAATCTAGGGATCCAGGCCAAGTGACACCCGATGCGCTGATAGCTACTTTGGAAGTGGCCATCCGCCACCACCAGGCAGGGGATCTGCAGCAGGCGGAGGCGGCCTACCGCCAGGTGCTGGCTCTCCAGCCCGAGCAGCCCGAGGCTCTGCATTTTCTGGGCATTCTCTGCTACCAGACGGGCCGCCTTGAGGAAGCCGCGGCCCACATGGCCAAAGCCACGCAGCTGCGGCCAGAGCAGGCAGCTTTTCACAGCAACTTGGGGGCGGTGTACCAGGCGCTGGGCAAGCGGGAAGCAGCCATCGGATGCTACAGCCAAGCGGTGGCTCTGCAGCCGGATCACCTGCAGGCCCTCTTCAACCTGGGCCTCTGCCACTTTCAACTGGGCCAGTATGACCAAGCCGAGGAGTATTACCGGCGGGCCCTGGCCCTGCAGCCCCAAGATCCTCAGATCTTGGCGGATCTGGCCTACATTGCTTGGCAAAAAGGGCGGCTGGCAACGGCCATTGAGCATAGCGAGATTGACATTGGCCTAGATCCTTTCCCCTACAACGGCACCACCACCACCTGCGAAACCCTCTGGGGCGGTGCGCCGGTGGTGGTCTTGGCAGGCAATGCCCATGTCTGCCGGGTGGGGGTCTCCATCCTCACTAACGTGGGGCTGCCGGAGCTGGTGGCCCAAACGCCGGAAGAATACGTGGAAATTGCCGTGAACTTGGCCAGTGATCTGGAGCGGCTGCGGCATCTGCGCCACACCCTCCGGGACAGGATGGAGCAATCGCCCCTGCGGGATCCGCAAAGCCATGCTCGCGCTTTGGAGCGGGCCTATTGGCAGATGTGGAAAAACTTGGTGGTCAGCGGTCAGTAGGTTCCTCGGATTCCGAAGGAGCCACCTGCTCGAAAATGTCCCACAGCTTGGCGGCCACTGTTGCCCAGCTCAGCTCCTTGGCCTGTTCCAACCCCTTGGCAATGAGGGGAGAGCGTACCGGGTAGCTTTGAATGCGCTGCAAGGCGTCAACCAGCTCTTGAAGAGAGCCTTGGCAGAGCAGGGCTGTCGGGTTTTGCAAGGGATCCTTATCTTTTTTCTCTCCAGAGGCAGTTGCCGACTCCGAGCCGGAGGCATTTGGCTGCTCATCCCGGTAATGCACCACAGGACAGCCGCAGGCCATCGCCTCAAGGGGGCTGCTGGGCCGAAAGGTGGAGTGGAAAACCAGCGCCAGAGCCGAGGAATAGGCGCAGGCAAGCTCGGGATTGTTCAGGCTGAGGTAGCGAAGGCCTTGTTTTTGGGGCAGTTGCGCTTTGACGGGATCCACCTCCAGAGGACTGGGAAAGGCAAAGACCAGCTCGGTGCGGGAGAGCCTTTGGCCCTGCAGGATCTCCCAAGCTTGGCTGACAGCCTGGATGCCACGGTAATCAGCCAGCTGTTCGGGCAAGACGGCCAAGAAAAAAGGGCGAGTCAACTGAAACTTGCGGCGAAACTCGGCCATGGCATCGGGAGCAGCCGGCTTGGCCCAGCCTTCAATGGCCGGGTAGACTAGCGACATCTGCTCGGGAGGGATCCCGGGGTAGTGGGTTCGGAAGCCAGCAAGCACTTCATCGGAGAAGAAAACGTAGTGGGAAGCAGCCAAGATGGCGTTTTTCTTCTCGATGTATTCCGAGTGAAATTGGCTGCCGGCCTCTGCTTCTAGGTCGTAGATGAAGGCGATGGAAGGGGTGGAGATGGGGGTGGTGTAGCCGGTGGAGAGAAACAGCCTGGCCTTGAGCTGGTCGCAGGCGCTCTGCAGGCCGGTGCGATCCTCACCTGCCTCTGCAAAAGCAAAGCGGGGGATCTCGGAAAAAAAAGTTCCCGGCGGCAGCCAAGTTTGCCCGCGGGTGAGCACCACAAACTCCGTTGCCTTCTTGGCCTTGACCCATTCTTCAATGAGGCTCAGCCACAGGTAGGACTGATCCAAAAGTGGAGAGCGAGAAAACCCTTCCGACTGCCAGATAACCCCGTCGATGACGATCATCCCCCACCTCGTCTTGGCAACTTAAGAAACATTGAGAGCGGCAAACATTTTGGCCAGGTAGAAGTCTTTGTAGCGGGTTTGGGCAATTTGGTCATGGACGCCCAGGATGAAAGCTACCAGAATCCACATCGCTAAAAAGAGGCTGGTTTTTGTAGAGGGGTATGTACTCGACTTCTGTTTGGATAACAGTAACACTCTGTAGAGTTTTTCTAGCGCCCCGGATAACATCCAGCTCGGCTCCCTGAACATCCATCTTCAGAAAGTCCACTTCGCCCAGCTCTGGAATATCATCCAGGCGGGTGGTCTGGACTTCCTCAACCCGAGTTACCCGACAAACTTCTGCCAAGTTCTCAAAATGTTGAGCCAGCTCCTGATTGGGCTCATAAAGAGAGGAGGTGTAGCCGGTATTATTGGTGAAATAGAACTTGCGACGGGATCCATCCCCAATGAAATAGGGAAAGTATTGCCGCTTCACTTTGTCGGCGCGAGGAGCCTCGGCTAGGGCTCTGGCGTTGAGCTTTTCACACTCTTCCTTCTGGGGCTCAAATCCTATCACCTGGGCATGTCCTTCCTGAACCAGCTTGTCGAAGTTATCGCCGCCCAGAAACATCGCCCCCACGTCCACAATTCGGATAAAAGGCATGTCTTTGTCGAGGATCTCGCTAGTCGGGAAAGGCATTACTCTACTCCACAGAAACGGCTAGATCAGACCGGCTTTGCTCGCCAGAGAAAAGCGATTCGGATGCACGGCAACCAAGTTTGACGCAGTTGGCGGTTGGACAGAGGCCTGAACAATGCTGAGATCTTGGATCACTGGGTTATAGACATAAATGAGATAACCCAATTCGGCAAGAAGCTTCGCCGACTCCAAACCTGAAAACTGGCCGATATTTTGGTTTCCAAACAGGATTACCGGGCTGCAGGTCTCGATAAGTTTTCTCCCCCCCTTCAAAACGGGAACTTCTGCCCCTTCCACATCGACTTTGAGCAAATCAATGTCGGGGCTGCCCTCTGAGATCCACAGCTCGTCTAAGGCAATTTGCTGCACCGGCTTGGTTTCTTCTACAACCGACATGGGATCCGTGACGATGCGGTTGAAAACGCTGGCCCCTTCACAGACCAGGTAAACCTCGCGGGACTCTTCGCCTACCGCAGCTTCCACAACTTGCACGGATTGGTCGAGCTTGTTTTGAGCGACCGTTGCCTGCAAGCACTGCACACATCCCGGCGTAGGTTCAATGGCATAGACTTTTCCAGACTCGCCCACACAGCGGGCAAAGAGAAAGGTGTAAACGCCAACATTGGCGCCGACATCGATGGCCCGCATGCCGGGCTTGAGGATTTGCCGACACAGCTCAATTTCGCTTTCAAACCAGCGATCCTGGGCCAGCAAAACAAAGGTAACGATGCTTTTGAGGTCGGGCTCCAACCTGAGCTTGTATCCTTCGTACTGAGTCCAAATTTCTGGCTTGGCTGGGGAGGGTGCCTCTTCGGCGGCTTCAGCAGCGGCCTCTTCCGGCTTGGGAGGGGGGGGAAGGTAGCGATCGAGGGCCAGTTGCAGCACCTGGAGGGCCCTCTCTTTCTGGTCGGGGTAGCGGCTGGCAATCCGCTGCAGCAGAAAAGCCCCCTCCGGCTGCGCCTGAGCCACGCCGTTGAGGGCAATCACCAGTTGCGCTTCCAGATCCGTAGGGTCAATGGCTGCCGCCAGGCGCCAATAGGGCAACGCCTCAGGTCGGTAAACCACACCGCTGTGGTGGGCCAGCCAACGGGCCAGGGTGTGGAGATAGCGCTCGCGTAGATCTGGCTGAGATGAGGCAGCGGCTTTGGCCGAGCGGCGGCTCTTTTTGCCAGCCAAGCTGCTGGAGGCCAGCTTGGGGGGATCCCAGACCAACCGCAGCTCGGAGCCGGCCAAGCCCAGGCTGGGATCCTCTAAGTAGCGCTGGGTGAGGAGGCGGGAGAGCAGCTCTTTGCCTTCCTGAACAGCCGTCAGTGGGCTGCCCAAGGCCAAAAGGGCGTGCAGGCGGTTGAACTGGCAGAAAAGGTGATCCGGATCCAGATCGAGGCCTTGCCGCCAAGCGGCCAGAGCCAGGGCCCAGGCAGCGCGGCGCTCGCGGGCGGTCTTGGCTTGCTGCGCCCGCAAGTAGTGCGATATCCCTAGCTCGTTGTAGTCGTCAGCAGTGGTGGGGATCCCCATGGCTTCGCTAACTAAGCTGCTGAATTATCCTACCACCTTGCCGGAGCTGCACTGGGTCTTCTGAACAGGCAGAAGAGAAGGCGGAAAAAGTTTGGTAACCTAGGAGAGCGATGCCGCTTGTGGTTGAGGGATGTTCATGGTACGCCGTTTCCCCGTCTGGATTGCTGCTGCCGCCTTGGCAGGAGGGATCGCCTGTACGCAGGCAGCTCCTGTGCAAACTCCTGACCAGGTGGTGAGCACTTTCATCGCTGCTGCCGAGAAGGGGGACTGGGGCACGGCAGACAGCTACCTGACGGAGCGCTTCAGCAATGCCCTCCGGCCGGGATCCCTGCCTTCGATTTGGGGCACGGTGGGGGAGAACGTGCAGGTGCGCAACCAAGAGGTGACCGGGAAGACGGCCTATGTCTGGGTGGAGGGCACCGACTCGCTGGAGGATGCGGCCCAGCGCCTGGGGCTGGATCCCTTGACGTTGCGCAAGTATTTGACCCAGCCGGATCTGGCGGATCCCACCTATCAGCAGTTGGCCCCGCAGTTGGTGGGTCTGCGCCTGGAGGGAGACACGGTGACCTCCCGCGTCAAGATCACCCTCTACCAGCAAGATCGCGGCTGGCGAATTGAAGTGTGGCAGCCGGATAAGCCACCTGCTGCTTCGGGATCCCAGTCGGAAAACCCAGAAGAGACAGAAGCAGCGGATCCCGGTGAAAATTCTGCATCTCCAACCGAGAACCCCTAGGACTGTTACCTGCAGGGAGATTGGGGAGGGTGTGGATGTGAGAGCGTGGTTTTTCCTGGTGCTGGCTTTGCTGCCTCTGGGGGGCTGTTGGCAGGCCAAAACGGCTGAAGAAACGCTGCAGGCGTTCGTCCAGGCGGCCAATGCCCGCGATTTTGCCACCGCAGAAGCCCTGCTCACTCCGCGGCTGCTAAAAGGGATCCCTCCTGGAGCCTTGGATCAATCGTGGCCCTCAGCGGAGGAGTTTACCCTCACCCCCATTCAAGCGGTGGGCAATACGGCCATTTTCCGGGTGGAGGCAATCCTGAAGCCAGAAGCGGTGGTGCCGACTTTGCGTTTCCAGTTCACTGCCGAGGAGCTGCAACGATTTTTAACAGAGCCGGATCGGGAGGATCCCCGGTTTCGCCCTTTTCGCTCCCAGTTGGGCTTCTACGAGCCTTTGCCGGAGGGTCGGCTGCGCGCAGTTATGGAGGTTACCCTCTATCGCCAGGCTCAAGGGTGGCGGGTGGAGTTGGCTCGGCTGCAGCCTCTGAATACGGTGGTTCTCCATGAGCCGATCCAATTGGCAGAAGAGGCCCAACCTTTTCAGCTGACGGGAACGGTGCGGCTGCTCAACCGCAAGGAGGGCTGGATTGGGGTCAACTTGGAAAAAGTCAGCCCCAGCTTGGATCGCTACGCGGGCACGTGGGTCTCGGTGGTTCCCGCTGAGGAGGTGCAAGTGACTCGCCTTGGCCGCTCTGCCAGCTGGCTGGATCTGCTCCCGGGAGATGTGGTGGAAATGGAAGGCACCGTTCGGTTCGCCGTCAACGTCGATGCGGAAGGGGGGATCCCAGCGGCCATTCGGGCCGAGCAAATCAGGGTGCTGCAGACCCTCACCCCCAGCCCCTCTCCCAGCCCAAGCGCTCCGCGTCGCTAAACGCAAACACCCCCGGCCCCTCTCCCAGGGGGAGAGGGGGGTAGGTTCTTGAACTCAACGCAGCGGCGAGTGCAACAGCACCACCAGCCGCTCTTCCAGGAACTTGAGATTGGCCACCACTTGGTTAAAGGCCTCTTCGGGGGTCCAATCCATGAGATCTAGCGCCTTGGCCGCCAGGGCCTGTACAGGAACAGGCTCTTCTCCAAAAACATCGATCAACCAGCGCACCGAGAAGGGATCGATGGTGATGTTGCCCTCGGAGCCGGGCCAGCCGTTGATGTTGACCGGGCCATTGTCGCGGATGGCATTCTCAAAGGCAGCCTTGGCGTTGAGCCTCAGCAGCAGAGGATGCGCCTGTACCAAGCCATTTCTCCATTCCTCGCTGCTGAAGGGTTGAGGAGAAGTCGCCCCGGTGGGGTGGCCACACCAGAAGTCGATCAGGCGGGTCAGGTTAGGAAAGATTAACTCGATAAAGTGCAGCAGCTCCTCTTGGTTGAGCTTTTTGATTTGGCGCAGAGCGTAGGGAACGGGCTTGGTGAGGACCCGCTCCAGCTTCCACTGCTGCCAATTGACCATACTGATGAACTCCAGCCCGGCCTGGCGGAGCATCTGGAAAACCTGAGGCACGGTAAAGCCTTTGTCGCTGCGCAGCAGGAAGTTGGCCAGGATCCCATTGGTGGTTTTGATGGCATCCCCCTGCCAGTGGCTTTTGACGAAGCTGCCCTCGTGAAGGGCATCCATCAGCTCCCTGAGGATGGGAACGGCTTTGGCAGCCGGCTCATCCATCACCCCCAGCAGCTCCATGGCATCCTGCATGTTGAAGATAAACTGGCGCTGGTAAAGGCTGTGGACATTGGTGCGGATGATGCCGTCCGGTTTGAGCACCTGGCGCATGCCTTTCAGCCCTGCCACCGGATCGTCCAGTAGGTAGAGCACGTCGTTGCAGGCGATGAAATCGAATTGCTCCCCCAAGGCCCTCAGGTCGGTGATGTCCATCACCTCGAAGCGCACGTCTGGAATCTGGTGAAACTCAAAGCGCTGCCGGGCCATTTTCAGGGATTCTGCCGAGATGTCCACCCCGACGAAGGTGGCACCCGGATTGGCCGTGGCTAGAACCAGCGTTTCCCAGCCGGAGCCACAGCCGGCGTTGAGCATCACTTTGCCCTCGGGTTTGACCACCTTGCGGTTGCGGCGATAGTAAGCGGTGGTGAGGCTGTTGGCAAACAGCGCGAAGTTATCCGTAACCGTCTGCTCAATCGGCACATTCGGGTACGGAAACTCGTCAAACTGTGCCTGAACCAACTTGGAAGTGGATTGCTCCGGCATAGGGATCCCTGCCTTTCTCAGCTTATCTAGGATTCTAAGGCGATCCCAGGGTTTAACCCAGCCGCTGCTCGGTTTGCGGGTCAAACAGGTGGAAGCGATCCATGTCGAAGACCACTTCTGCCCACTGGTTAACCCGAAGCTGGGTACGGGGATCCACGCGGGCCACAAACTCCTGCTCGGCCAGGATCCCTTCTCGGTCGGTGGTGCTGAGATGGAGGATCACTTCATGCCCGATCAGCTCGGTGACGGAGACCTTAGCCCGCACCGGGGCAGGTTGGATCCCTGGGGGTTGGTAGTGGGGATCGTGGATGTTTTCCGGGCGGATGCCGAAGATGACCGGCTGGCCGGCGTGGGGCCGATAGGGATCCGCCTGGTGAGGGGGGATGGGCAGGCGGAAGGCGCCGGTATCGACCCAGAGGGTGCCCTCTTGTTCCCGCAGCTTGGCCTGGAAGAAGTTCATGGCAGGGCTGCCGATGAAGCCGGCCACAAACAGGTTGGCGGGGCGGCTGTAGAGGGCCTGGGGAGTATCCACCTGCTGCAGGCGGCCATCTTTCATGACGGCGATGCGGTTGCCCATGGTCATGGCTTCCACCTGGTCGTGGGTGACGTAGATGAAGGTGGTGCCCAGTTGCATGTGCAACTTGCTGATCTCGGCCCGCGCCTGCACCCGCAGCTTGGCGTCGAGGTTGGAGAGGGGCTCATCCATCAAAAACACCGCCGGGTTGCGCACAATGGCCCGCCCGACGGCCACCCGCTGCCGTTGCCCACCGGAAAGTTCCTTGGGCTTGCGGTGGAGCAGGTGTTCGATCCCCAGCCGCTTGGCCACCCCCCGGACGCGGCTTTCGATCTCTGCTTTGGGCAGGCCGCGCAGCTTGAGGCCAACGGCCATGTTCTCGGCCACGGTCATGTAAGGGTAGAGGGCATAGGATTGGAAGACCATGGCGATATCCCGATCCTTGGGGGGGACATCGTTCACCCGTCGATCGCCAATGTAGATGGAGCCGGCGCTCACTTCTTCCAAGCCGGCCAGCATGCGCAAAGAGGTGGTTTTGCCGCAGCCGGAAGGGCCGACAAAGACGAGAAATTCCCCGTCTTCGACGGTGATGTTCAGCTAGAAATCGCAGGAGCCCCGCACTGTACCCGTAGGGTCAGTGCCGGGAGGAATGCGAGGTTACAATAGAACCATGACCCAAGTCCTGACCGTCTCCTGCAAGCTCAAGGTAGCCCAGTCGCAAGCCGCCAAATTGGACGCGACTTTGGAGGCTTTTGGCCAAGCCTTGAATTGGGTCAACCAGAACACGCCGGAGAAGATCGTCAACGCGGTCAAGCTGCAATCCCTTTGCTACTACGAGATTCGAGCCCGGTTTGGCTTGTCCAGTAACTTGGCTCAACAGGTGTGCAGACGGGTAGCGGGTTCCCGCAAAGTGGCTAAGCAGAAAAAGCGTCCCGTCAAGGAGTTTAAGAGCGGCTTTGTTACCTACGACGCTCGCATCTTTTCGTTCCGTCAAAAAGACTGGACGGTGTCGCTGACCACGGTGGAAGGGAGAGAACGCTTTGAACTGGCCATTGGCAACTACCAGCGTGGGATGCTGGCTGGTTCCAACCCAAAAGCTGCCACGCTGATCAAGCGCAAAGATGGCTCCTACTACATCCAGATTTGCGTAGAGAAAAAACCACCCAAGCAACAAGATACCGACAAGGTGATCGGGGTGGACTTGGGGAGGACAGATATTGCCCATACATCGGAAGGAGATCACTGGAATGGACAGCAGTTGAACAAAGTCCGAGACCACTACTCCCGGTTGAGGGCGGCACTCCAACGCAAAGCCAGTAAGGGCACACGCAGTTCGCGGCGCAGATGCAGAGAACTGTTGCAACGGCTGTCTGGCAAGGAGAGACGCTTCCAAACGTGGGTCAATCATCGCATCTCCAAAGCTATTGTCTCTAGGGCAAAAGCTACCAACAGCGCTATTGCCCTGGAAGACCTGACAGGGATCCGTGAAAGAGTCAATCAACAGCCGCGCAACAAGGCCGAACGGCGCAGAACCAACAGTTGGGCGTTCTACCAACTACGTCAGTTTCTGGAGTACAAGGCGAGAGTTGCAGGGGTTTCTCTGATTCTTGTGCCGCCCGCCTACACGTCGCAGACCTGTCACAAGTGTTTACACATCCATCCCGATCCTGCGCAATCCTATCGCAGTGGTAAGTCGTTCAAGTGTGGGCACTGTGGATGGGAAGGAGATGCGGATTTGAATGGTGCAAACGTAATTGCGCTCTTGGGGGCTGTCCTAAACCAGCCTAGAGGTTCGGGCTTGTTTTGTTCTCTGGTAGAGCAGAGCAGGCTCAGGGCTACTGAAAGCCCGCTCCGTACCGCTTAGCGGTCGGAGCCGGGTAGTTTACGTCGTGGACGGCAGTGGTGTCGCCGTAGCGCTTGGTAACGTGTTCGTAGGTCACGCTGGCCATGCTCTCGCTCCCCAGCCACTTCGCCCTCAAACTTATCCAACCCTAGGGGCAGAGGTCAAATCGGATCCCTGGGCTGGAGTAAGCTGGGGTCGCCCTCACCCCCAGCCCCTCTCCCAGAGGGAGAGGGGAGTTGAGGATCGAAAAGCCAAAAAACCCAAAAAGGTAGGCCACGAGCCTACCTCTGGGATCTGGATCTTGTTAAGCCAAAAGTGGCGCTCGCCTCCCCCCCTTAGGAGACAACGTTCACTTTGACCACTTGGGCTTTTTCGGAGTCCGCCTTGGGCAGAGTCAGGGTGAGGATCCCATCTTTGTATTCCGCTTTCACCTGATCGTGCTTGATCCGGTTGGGCAGCGGGATCACCCGTTGGAAGCGCCCGTAGCGGAACTCGGTGCGGGTTACGCCCTTGTCTTCGGAGCGTTTTTCAAAGCGCCGCTCGCCGCTGATGGAGACCGCTTCTGCCGTCGCCTGGATGTCCAGATCGTTGGGGTTCAAGCCGGGCAGCTCCAGTTTCAGGGTAATGGTTTCCGGATCATCGTGCATTTCCACCGCCGGCACAAAAGTATAGGCATCGGTCTCGGCGGGGCGAGCCATCAGCCGGTCAAACATCCGGTTCATTTCCCGTTGAATTTCGTCAATTTCCCGAAAGGGATCCCAGCGAACCAGAGCCATATCTATCCACCTCCTGAGCAGATTTTGGTTAACTTTTGGTTAGCTTCTCTTTAAGTTAAGATTTACTCACCAGGCTTTAGCCTAGCCTCTGTACATTAGGATAAGTGATCTGGCTGGCTCAAGAGGGCGAGTTTTCTGGAAATCGATGGGGATATTTTCTCGCCCAAGGAATAGGAGAAAGCTGTCAGGAATCGGTGCGCTTGGGGGGGCGGTGGGATCTCGTCTGCAGCCACAAACTCAGGCCGGTAGCCACCATCAGCAACAGCCCCAAGCCGTTTAAGAACGGGTAGACGGCCTGCAGATCCAGAGGCCCCCATTGCCCTTTGTGGATTTGGATCAGCCAGTAGTAGTCGAAGTTGTCGTTGAGGCGGGCAATTTGGTAAAGGGATCCCGTTACCACCGTTACCACCAAGGGCAGAGCCAGGATGGGGGCCAGGGCGCGGTGGATCTGGCGGGCGAGTTTTCGAGGCGGGGCCATCAGAGTTTCTCCAAGGCTAAGGCCACCACCTTGCCATGGTAGCAGGGCAGCCCAAGCTGCCAAGCCCCCCTGGGTCTAGGGACGGATCCCGAGGGCTTCCTCCAGCTTGGGCATTTGCTCGCGGGGGATGACCCGCCCTTCGTCCTCAAAGCCGGGGATCTCGTGGAAGTTGAGGTAGCGGTACAGCTCGCCGGCAAAGGGCTGGATCTTGGTGGCGACGATCTCCCGGTATTCCTCAGGGGTAGGGATCCGGCCCAAGAGGGCGCAGGCGGCAGCCAGCTCGGCGGATCCCAGATAGACCCGCGCGTCTTTGCCCATGCGGTTGTTGAAGTTGCGGGTGGAGGTGGACATAACCGTGGCCCCGTCTGCCACCCGCGCCTGGTTGCCCATGCACAGGCTGCAGCCGGGCATCTCCGTCCTCGCCCCGGCAGCGGCAAAGGTGCCGTACACCCCTTCGGCGCGCAGTTGCGCCTCGTCCATGCGGGTGGGAGGACAGATCCAAAATTGGCGCACCTTGGCCCGCCCCTGGCCTTCCAAAATCTTGGCGGCGGCGCGGTAGTGGCCAATGTTGGTCATGCAGGAGCCGATGAACACCTCGTCGATGTGGATGGGTGTGTCGGGGTTGCCGGCCGCGTGCTGGGCGTGGACTTCGCTCAGGGTCATCACCTTGTCGGGATCGTTGGGGGCACAGACGATCGGCTCGCTGATGGCGCTGAGGTCGATCTCGAGCACGGCAGCGTATTCGGCATCGGGATCCGCCTCCATCAGGGTGGGGTTGGCCAGCCAGGCCTCCATCTTGGCGATGCGCCGCAGCAGGGTTCTCGCATCCTGATAGCCGCGGGCGATCAGGTTTTTCAGCAGCACCACGTTGGAGCGCAGGTACTCGGCAACCGTCTCGACGCTCAGCTGGATGGTGCAAGCGGCGCAGTTGCGTTCCGCCGAGGCGTCGGTGAACTCGAAGGCTTGCTCCACCTTCAAGTTGGGCAGGCCCTCGATCTCCATAATTCGCCCGGCAAAGACGTTTTTCTTGCCCTGTTTCTCGACGGTGAGCAGCCCCCGCTGGATGGCCACGTAGGGGATGGCGTGGACAATGTCCCGCAGGGTGATCCCGGGCTGCAGTTCCCCCTTAAAGCGCACCAGCACCGACTCCGGCATATTCAGGGGCATCACCCCCATGGCGGCGGCAAAGGCCACCAGCCCAGAGCCAGCCGGGAAGGAAATGCCCAAAGGGAAGCGGGTGTGGGAGTCGCCCCCGGTGCCAACAGTATCCGGCAGCAGCATGCGGTTGAGCCAGGAGTGGATGATGCCGTCGCCCGGCCGCAGGACGACACCTCCCCGCGAGGCAAAAAAGTCGGGCAGCTCTTTGTGAACCTGGATATCCACCGGCTTGGGATAGGCGGCGGTGTGGCAGAAGCTCTGCAGCACCAGGTCGGCGCTGAAGCCCAGACAGGCCAATTCCTTGAGCTCGTCGCGGGTCATGGGGCCGGTGGTGTCCTGGGATCCCACCGTGGTGATCAGCGGCTCGCAACTGGTGCCGGGGCGCACTCCGGGCAGCCCGCAGGCTTTGCCGACGATTTTCTGGGCCAGGGTATAGCCCTTGCCCGTGTCGGCGGGCGGGGTGGGGCGAATGAACAGGGGGGAGGGATCCAGCCCCAGGGCCTGGCGGGTTTTGTCGGTAAGGGCCCGGCCAATCAAGAGAGGGATGCGGCCCCCGGCCCGCACCTCGTCGGGCAGCGTCACAGGCTGCAGGGAAAAGGTGGTGAGGACTTGGCCATCCTCAGAGCGGATAACGCCCTCGTAGGGGTAGATCGTCACTACCATGCCCGTCTCCAGGCAGGAGACATCGCACTGGATGGGCAGGGCGCCGGCATCTTCGGCGGTGGTGAAGAAAATGGGCGCGATCGTGCCCCCCAGAATCACCCCGCCGGCCCGCTTGTTGGGCACATAGGGAATGTCGTGGCCGATGTGCCAGAGCAGGGAATTAAGGGCGGACTTGCGGGAAGATCCCGTGCCCACCACATCCCCCACAAAGGCCACCGGATGGCCGCGGCGCTTCAGCTCGGCAATGGCTGCTATCGCTCCCGGCGCCCGCGATTCCAGCATGCTCTGGGCATGAAGGGGAATATCGGGGCGGGTGGTGGCGTGGGCGGCCGGGGAGAGGTCGTCGGTGTTGATCTCGCCGGCAATTTTGAACACCGTCGCCGTGATCGCCTCGGCCAGGGGCGGCCTGGCGGTGAACCACTCCCCTTCCGCCCAAGAGTGGAGCACCTGTCGGGCATAGGCGTTGCCCGCTTGGCTCAGCTCCAGCACGTCGTGGAAGGCGTCGAAAACCAGCAGCGTGTGGCTGAGGGCGCGGGCCGCTGCGGCGGCAATTTGCGGTCGCTCATCCTGCAGCAGCTCCAGCAACACCTGGACGTTGTAGCCCCCCAGCATCGTGCCCAAGAGCTCTACCGCCCGCAGGGGGGTAATGAGGGGCGAGTGCACTTCTTCCTTAGCCACAGCGGCCAAAAAGCCCGCCTTCACATAGGCCGCTTCGTCCACCCCCGGCGGCACCCGCTCTGTAAGCAGATGCAACAAAAAGGCCTCTTCGCCGGCGGGGGGATCCTTGAGCAGCTCGCACACCTGGCTGGTCTGGGCGGCGTTCAAGGGCAGCGGCGGGATCCCTTGGGCCGCGCGGGCAGCAGCATGTTGGCGGTACTCGGCCAGCATGGGGAGGATTCCTTAGGTCACTCGATGTGGGTATTCATTCTACCGCCAGCTCGGCAGCAGCCAGCTCTGCCCCCTCAGGATAGCTCCGCCAACAGCTCTTTTTGGTATAGGCCAATACAAGCCTGGATCAACTCGTCCAGCTCCCCTTCCAAAATTGGCTCGAGCAGGAAGTTCTGGTTGAGGCGGTGATCGGTAACCCGGTTGTCTTTGTAGTTGTAGGTGCGAATTTTTTCCGAGCGCGATCCCGTTCCCACCTGCATGCGACGGGCGGAGCTGATGGAGGCCTGTTGCTCCTGCAGCTTCATCTCGTAGAGTTTGGCCCGCAAAATCTGCATGGCCCGCTGGCGGTTCTGCAGTTGGGAACGCTCCTCGGTACAAAACACCCGGATCCCGGTGGGCTTGTGGAGAAGATCCACCGCCGTTTCCACCTTGTTCACGTTTTGGCCGCCCGCCCCGCCGGAGCGCGCCGTCTTGATCTCGATGTCCTTCGGGTCGATCACCACCTCCACCTCGTCCACTTCCGGCATCACCGCCACCGTGGCCGTCGAGGTGTGGACGCGCCCCTGGGCCTCTGTCACGGGCACCCGCTGCACCCGATGCACGCCGGCCTCGAACTTCAGCTTGCTGTAGACCTGATCCCCGCGAATTTCCAGGATGGCCTCTTTGTAGCCTCCCATCTCTCCTTCCGAGAGGCTGGCCAGGCGCACCGACCAGCCCATCTTCTCGGCGTAGCGGGTGTACATGCGGGCCAAATCCGCCGCCCACAGGGCCGCCTCCTCGCCGCCGGTGCCGGCGCGGATTTCCAACATAATGTTTTTCTCGTCGTTGGGATCCCGGGGCAGCAGCAGCAGGGTCAGCTTTTCCTCCAGTTGTTCTTGGCGGACGCGCAGTTGCTCCAGTTCTGCCCTGGCCATCGCCTCCAGCTCTGGGTCGTCGGAAGCCACCTCCCGCAGCAGCTCTTCCGTCTGCTTCAGCTCGCGAGTGAGCTTTTGCCACTCGTGAAAGGTCTGGACGGTGGCTTCTAGGGAGGAGCGGGCCTTGGCAATCCGCTGCAGCTCAGCCGGATCGGTCGCCACATCGGGATCGGCCAGACGTACCGTCAGCTCCTGAAAGGTGGCTTCAACGTTTTTAAGCTGCTCGATGAGTTGAGCAGAGGCCATAGATCCAGTGTCAGCGAAGACTCACAGCAATGCCCAGCAAGGCAGAAAAGAAACTCAGATTGAAGCTCGGCTACTTAGCTTTCTTGCCGCCCATGCCGTACTTGCGCATGAACTTGTCCACGCGGCCTTCGCTGTCAATGATCTTCTGGCTGCCGGTGAAAAAGGGATGGTTGCCCGACCAAACATCGACCTTCAGCTCCGGCTTGGTGGATCCCACTGTCATCACCACTTCGCCGTTGCAGATGACTTTGGCTTCGGGATACCACTGGGGGTGTATTCCTTTTTTGGGCATGGCAATCTCCTCCTCTGGGCCTGTTCCTATACCCTTGTCTATCAACATCTAACTTGAAAAAGCAATGGCAGGGATCCCTAGCGCTTCGAGTACTGGGGAGCCTTGCGGGCCTTGCGTAGGCCATATTTCTTCCGTTCCACGGCGCGCGGATCCCGTTTTAGGTAGCCCTCTGTCTTGAGGGGGCCGCGGTTAGCCGGATCCACCTCGCAGAGGGCGCGCGCCACGCCCAACTTGATGGCATCGGCCTGACCGTGGACGCCGCCGCCATGAGCCCGCACCAAGATGTCGTAGGAGTTCTCTAGGCCGAGGAGCTCCAACGGCGCTTTCACACTGGCCAGTAGCGCCTCCTGGTATTGCAGGTATTGGTCGCCGGGCCTGTCGTTGATGATCAGCTTGCCGGTGCCGGGCACCAGGCGCACGCGGGCGACAGCCGTTTTGCGGCGTCCGGTTCCCCAGTAGACGGCTCGTTGGCTGCTGGCTGCTTGGGTCATACTTTGGCTCCTGGGATCGTGTGGATGGGGTAAACCTGAGGTTGCTGGGCCTCGTGGGGGTGGTGGGGCCCGGCGTACACTTTTAGCTTGGTGAATTGCCGCCGGCCCAGGCGGGTGTGGGGCAACATCCCCTTCACTGCTTTCTCAATCACCCGCTCCGGCAGGCGAGCTTGCAGTTGGGCAAAAGTCTCGACTTTCATGCCGCCGGGACGGCCAGAGTGGCGGCGGTAGAGCTTTTGGGTGCGCTTTTTGCCGGTGACCACCACTTTCTCGGCGTTGATCACGATCACGTAGTCCCCCGTATCCAGGTGAGGGGTGAAGTTGGGTTTGTGCTTGCCCCGCAGGAGCTTGGCCACAACCACGGCCAAGCGGCCGAGGCGCTGGTTGGCAGCGTCCACCAGATACCAGCGAGGGGTTAGAGTTTCGGGGGGAGGAACGGGAGTTGTGTTCATGGCAGCCAAGGATGACATCAACCGCAGAATGGAATGGACAAGAAAACGCCTAGGCCAGGGAAGAAACACACAAAGCCGCCGACCAATCGGGGGTTTTGGGCAGCCCCTGCAGGGGCAAGGCCCAAAAGGGCGGCGAGTGAGCGAAGCGGCGGCCAAAGGGATCCCCAGCATAGCCCACATCCACCAGGCACAGCCCTTGCGGAGGGGCGCTGTAGCGGGTGCGCATCCGGCTCCAGTCGTTGTGTTGCCAGAGGTGGACAAATTGTTGTGGGCTGATCTCGCCACGGCCCACCACCTCCAGGGATCCCACCAGCAGCCGCATCATGCGGTAGAGAAAGCCGCTGGCCTGCACCTCGATGCTGATGAGATCCCCCAGCCGCTGGCAGAGCACCTCCTGCACCTGCACCCGCGAGTGGGGCCGGTCGGATCCCCGGCGGCGAAAGGCTTCTAGGCTGTGCTCGCCCAGAAGAGAGTTGAGGGCCTCCGCCATCGGCTCCACCTGCAAAGGCCAGCGCACCTGCCAGCTAAAGAGGCGCCAGAACACATCCGGCAGCTCCCGGTTCAGGATCAAGTAGCGATAGCGGCGCCAGCGAGCCGAAAAGCGGGCATGCCAGAAATCGGGCACCTGAGCGGAAGCCAATACCACCACATCTTCCGGCAGACAGTCGTTGAGCACCCGCGCCCACTCCGTCGGCGGGATGCCAGAGGTGGTGTCGAAGTGGGCCACCTGGCCCGAGGCATGAACCCCCGTATCGGTGCGACCTGCCCCGTAGAGGGCCACCGGGTGCCCGGCCCGCAACGCAATCGCCTCCTCCAGTACCCCTTGCACGGTGCGGTGGCCCGCTTGCCGCTGCCAGCCGCGAAAGCCGCTGCCGAGGTACTGAATTTTCAGGGCAATGCGACGGCTCTGCATGGGGCCTACACCAACTCGATGACCGCCATTTCTGCCCCGTCGCCCCGTCGACGCACCGTGCGCAGGATGCGGGTGTAGCCCCCAGGCCGATCGCGGTAGCGCTCCGGCGCTTGCTCAAACAGGGAGCGCACCAGCTCCTTGTCATAGATGTAGGCCAGGGCCTGCCGCCGCGCTGCCAGAGAGCCGTCCTTGGCCAGGGTGATCATTTTCTCAGTGGTGGCGCGAATGGCTTTGGCGCGGGCTTTGGTGGTCGTGATCCGCCCTTCCCGCAGCAGGGCCGTGGTCAGCGCCCGCATCAGGGCCTTGCGCTGGTCGGCGGGCTTGTTGAGGTGAGGGGTACGACGGCGGTGACGCATAGTAGCCTCTGCCTTTTATCTTGTGTCCTGTGGAGATGTTGACCGGTTTTGCCGCAGCGAGCCGGCAAGGCTCTACGTCTTGCTCCTTTCGCGGGGCAAGGTTAGGCCTAGGCGGTTCTTCAAAGCTTGCACCACCTCTTCCGCGGATTTTTGGCCGAAGTTTTTGATCTCCAGCAAATCCTCTTCGGTATAAACCAATAGATCCGCCACCGTATTGATTTGAGCGCGCTTCAGGCAGTTGTAAGCCCGTACCGAGAGCTGCAGCTCTTCGATGGGGATCTGGTTCTTCTGGTTATCCTCAGCTTGCCGGGGCTCTGGCGGGGTGTCGAAGCTGACCTCCTGCAGCGGCGAGAACAGGCCCACCAAAATGCGAGCCGCCTGGCTGAGGGCCTCCTGGGGGGTGAGGCTGCCGTTGGTCCAAATCTCCAAAATTAGGCGATCTTTTTCCAGAGATTGTCCCACCCGCGCCGCCTCAACGGTGTAGTTGACTTTGCGCACCGGCATGAAGACGGAGTCGATCTGGAGAAAGTCGATGGCCATCGATTTGCTGTCGGAGTAATCGACGGCACGGTAGCCACGTCCGCGGCCAATCATGAACTCCATTTCCAGGATCGCCCCTTCCGCCAAGGTGGCAATGTGATGGCGGGGGTTGATCACTTCCACCTCGCTGGGCAATTGCAGCTTCTCGGCGGTCACCTCTCCCGGCCCTTGTGCCACCAAACGGCCCACCTGCGTGTCGGGAGCGTTGGAGCGCAGCACCAGCTCCTTCATGTTGAGTAGGATCTCCATCACGTCTTCCCGCACCCCCGGCACCGTGGAAAACTCGTGGGTCACCCCGGCAATGCGTACAGCGGTTACTGCCGTCCCTTCTAGGTTGGAGAGCAACACCCGCCGCAGGGCGTTGCCCACCGTGATCCCTTGACCCCGCTCCAGTGGCCCCAGGGCAAATTTGCCGTAGTGAACGCCATTGGCTTCCTGATGGGATTCGACGCACTCGGTCTGGTAGGGAGCAGCACTAGAAGCGGCTTTGCTGCCCAGATTGTGGAGGGTTCGGCTGGTCTGCATCATAGAGTAGCCCCGTCCGTCTGGCTCAACATCTGTTTGGAGAACTTAGAAGACTGGAGGCCATGCCTCACATCCTGCAGGAGGGCAAGCCTGTCGCCAGCGCTTGGCCCGCCCTGGGGATCCCTTTAGACGCGCCGCCGCTTGGGGGGACGGCAGCCGTTGTGGGGAATGGGAGTGATATCTCGAATCAGGGTGATTTCTAGACCAGTGGCCTGCAGAGCGCGAATGGCGGTTTCCCGACCGGCGCCAGGGCCACTCACCATTACCTCAATCTGGCGCATGCCGTTCTCCATGGCCTGACGCGCTGCGCTCTCTGCCGCCATTTGGGCTGCAAAGGGGGTGCCTTTCTTGGCGCCCTTGAACCCCGTAGAACCTGCGGAGGCCCAAGACACCACGTCGCCATTGGGATCCGTGATGGTGACGATGGTGTTGTTGAAGGTGGACTGAATGTAGGCCACACCGTTGGGGACATTCTTCTTGACCTTGCGTCCGCGCCGTTGCTGCCGAGCCATGACCTGTGCGTCCTTTGAACAACTGTTTACATCCCGTTTTGCAGTTTGGAGAGGGTGGGAAACTCTGCCCGCCGCCCCAGCCGCGCCACTACTTCTTGGCGGGAGCTTTCTTCTTGCCGGCCACCGTCTTCCTGACCCCCTTGCGGGTGCGGGCGTTGGTGCGGGTGCGCTGGCCACGCACAGGCAGGTTCAGACGATGGCGGCGGCCCCGATAGGTGCCGATGTCGATCAGCCGCTTAATGTTCATCGCCTCCTGCCGGCGCAGATCTCCCTCCACCTGGTACTCGCCTTCTACCACTGCCCTCAAGGCGGCCACCTCGGCGTCGGTAAGGTCGCGGGTGCGGGTATCGGGGTTGATGCCGGTCTTCGCCAAAATTTGGCGGGAGCGGGTCAGCCCAATGCCGTAGATGTAGGTGAGGGCGATCTCGACTCGCTTGTCGCGTGGGATGTCAACTCCCGCAATCCGTGCCATGGTCGGTGGTACCTTTCAAACAAACTTAGATAAACTTGCTCCATAGGCCAGGCCGAGGTTGGCGGCGTGGAGCTTTGGCCGGAAGACGTCGCTGTTGAGGTGAGGAACCCAGAGTCTCCTCTCGCCAAGAGAGGGGTTGCTTGATCTTCCGCGGCGGCAGCAGGGCCGTTTGGATCTGTTCCCCACCGTCGGGCGCACTCCTCCATCCGCCCCTCTACCCCTGCCGCTGCTTGTGCTTGGGGTTGGCAGGGCAAATCACCATCACCCGGCCATGGCGGCGGATGACTCGGCACTTTTCGCAGATTCGACGGACGGAGGGCCGCACCTTCATGGTTTATCCTGACGAAACCAGCGAATATCCATTCTAAGGTCGCCGCGGCAGACTGTCAAAAATTGTTTGGGTTTTCTGACGTGAATCCAATAGGGAAGGGCGAGCAGGTTGGCTATGCTGGTTGGGCGCAGAAGCAGAGCAGGCGCGGTTGAGGAGCGAAGAAGGCGATGCGCTGGCAATGGCTGGTTGTGCTGATGAGCGGCGTGCTGGGCTTGGGATCCCCCGTGTTGGGGCAAGGGATCCCTTCGCCGGAAACAGGCTCTCCCGCTTCTGGGGGGAACCTCTCGGCGGACGGGAATGAACTGAGGACAGAGGGGGATTGGCTGTTGCCCTTGCCCAGCTCTGCCGATTGCCTCGATGCGGTGCCGGAGCGGGGCTGGCTGGCGGTGGGACTGTTGGAAGCGCAGGCAGTGGCGCTGCTGGATGGGGCGAGCGGGGATCCCTTGTGGCAGGTGGCGGTGGGGTTTGCCCCCGGCGTGGTGCGGGTGGATGCGGCACGGCAGGTGGTCTATGCCGCCGGCCCCCATGCTCCTGGGGTGGTGGCCCTCGATCTGCTCACCGGAGAGCTGCTGCAGGCCTACGGGCTGCCGGCGGGGGTTCTGGACATGGCTGTGGATGCGGCCAGGGGGCGGGTTTTCGCCTCCCTGCCCGCCGCCCAAAGCTTGGCGGTGATTCCCGCTCCGAACCGCCAACGGCATGGATCGGAGCCGCCGCAGGCCCGCAACTTGCCGCTGCCGGGGCCACCTTTGGCTTTGGCCTATGCCCCAGAGCGGGGATCCCTGTTTGTCGGCCTGGCTGGGGAGGATCCCCTCAGCCTGCTGGTGGTCAACCCCGACAATGGAGAGCTGCTGGCCCGCTGGCGCGGCGGCAACACGCCGGAAGCCATGGTCCTAGATGCGCAACGGCAGCGCCTGGTGGTGCTCAACTCGGGCAGCCAAGATCTGACGGTGCTGGATCTGGATCGCAGCGGCGAGGCTCTGCAGCGGATTGGCTTGGATTGGCGACCGACGCGGCTGGCCCTTTCTCCCGATGGCCGCTGGGCCTACGTGACCTCCCGCAACAGCGACCGCCTGCAAATCGTGGATCTGGAGGCGGGGCGATTGGCCGCCTCGCTGCGGCTGGAGGGGCAGCCAACGGGTTTGGTGAGGCTGGGCGATCGGGATCTGTGGGTGGTGGCGGCAGGGATCCCGGCTTTGCGGCGTCTGGTGGATATTGAGGCTCAAGTTGGCGAGCGCGAGACCGAGGCCCAGATCCCCTCTTCAGGCAACCGCGGGGTGGTGACGGGGCGGGTGCTGGACATTGCCGGCCAACCCGTCCAGACGGGGGTTTTGCGCCTGGCCGCCACCTCTACCCAACCCCAGCAGACGGTTCGCATCGCCGCCGACGGCACCTATGTCCTGCCGGAACTGCCGGCGGGGCTGTACCTGGTGGATGTGGAGGTGCCGGGGTTTCCGCCCACCAGCACCCAGGTGGAGGTGCGGGCCGGTTTTGTATCCAGCCAAGATATTCGCCTGCCGCCGGGGCAGCCGGCCCGCCAGCCGGAGGGCATTGGCCTGTTGCCGGATGAGCCGGTTTACTCGGATGAGCTGGCCCGCCACCTCAGCCTGGCCCTGAAGGAGTTACAGCCGCAGCGACCCGTGATCCTCCTCAAGGGGCCACTGGGGCCGGATCCCCGCTTTGAGCCGCTTTTGCCCCTCGTCCAGGATCTGACACTCTTGGATCGGGATGAGCGCTACACCGCCGACTTGGCCAAGCTGAAGGCCGTTGGCGATGCCCTGGGCTTGCGCTACATCCTCTTGACTCACCTGCAGATCTCGCGGGATTACAACCGCCAGGGCAGCCCGCTGCTGAATACGGCCTTGCGCTTTCTGGCGCCGACGGTGCCGGTGGAAATTCCCAATTTCACCCCCAACCAGTTGCGCAGCCGCGGGGTGGTGGTGGTGGTGGACTTGCAGCGGGATCGACCGGGGGATCGGGCTCGCTACTACGAGGCCTATGGCCGGGACGACGTGGGCGGGGAGCCGCTGTTTGAAGATGCGGCGGCGGGCCTGTTTCGGCTGCAGGTGCGCAACATGGTGCCCGTCTTTATCCAACAATGGCAGGCCAACAATCCCTTTGCGGGGTGAGGATCCCTGCAGCAGGATTTTGTCTCTCCAGAACCCACTGCGATTAGGGGATGTCGCCATGCCTTTCTTCTTCCTCACTTCGCTGCGGCGCAGGGTCCGCTTGGGCAGTCTGGCTCTCTGGTGCTGGCTGGCACTGACTCCAGGAGCGCTGGCCCAGGCGCCGGCCACCCCCCTTCCCCGTTTCACGCCGCTGTTTCCTTCTCATAACAGAGATCAAGCGGGATCCCAGGCGCGGCTGGTGGGCCAGGTGAGCAACAGCCTGGGTCAGCCGGTGGCCGGGGCGCAGGTGCAGTTGGAGGGCTTGGAGAACCTCGATCAGCCGATCCAAACGGACGAGCAGGGGGCGTTTGAGCTCAACCAGGCTCCTGCCGGACGTTGGATGTTGACCGTATGGCACCCCGACTACGAAATAGTGCAACAGGAGATCCTGCTGCAGGCGGGCCTGACCACCCCTGTAGATGTGGTTTTGCAGGTGCCCATCCGGCCCCAACCCCGGCGTCGCCTCGGCGTTTTGGGAGTGGGAGGACTGGAGCACACCCAGCTTTTAGGCCAGCGCCTGGCCCTGGAGGCAGTGCGCCTGGGCCTGATCCCCAATAGCGAGAAGGTGGTGCCCCTGGACAACCGCCGCCTGCAGCCGATTCTGCGCCAGGTGGGCTGGCCGATCTACGAGCTGTTTGAGTGGGATCGCCGCAAGCCGGAAGCGGTAGGCCAGTTTTTCGATTACCTAGGCCTGGAGGCCATCGTCATCGCCCGCGTCGATGTCCTCACCCGCCCGGCCTCGCCCACGGAGGTGAGCCTGCGCTCCCGCAGCCGCCTAGAGCTGTGGCGGTTTGACGAGCAGGGCAACCTCGTGGCGGAGGTATTGGCGGAGGCCAGCCGCGACCAGGTGGAGCGGGGCAACCTCAACGCCGCTGAGCTGGCGCAGCTCTACCAAATCCAGGTCACCCAAATCGCCGCCGAAATCGGATCCCGCTGGCAAGCCAATCACCCCCTGGCCTCCTACCTAGAACTGGCCCCAGGCGAGGCCCCACCCCCGCCCTCGCGCCTGGATACAGCGGTGGAGCTGGTCATCCCCACCCCTACACCCACTCCCTAGAGCTCGCCCCCTCCCGTAGCCCCAGAAGTGGGGGTTCCAAGCAGCCGCTGTCAGCCCTATGCCCCGCAAAGTCGGAGCAAATGGCTGTTCTCGAGATCCTCCAGCTCTTCTAGGGAAGTCCAAAGAAGGGGAGCAGGGGCTAAAGTAACACTGGGGATCCTCGCCGTTTGTTGTTGGCTGCTGCCCATGAGTTCCGAACCCAACCCTCTTGCCGAAGATCGAGATCTAGGCCCGGAAGGAGATGAGCTGTCGCCAGCGTCTTCCGAGGGCGTTGGTGGAGTGGGATCCGGCGATCCTCCCGCTGCAGCAGAGCTCGCCACTTCCTCGTCCGCTTCTGCCTTGGTCGGGATTTGGCCGGAGGGATCCCGCCGCTGGCTGCTGGGGGGAGCGCTCGCCATCTTTCTGGTGGGCCTGGGGCTGCGCCTGTGGCGACTGGCCGAGTTGCCGGCGCCGGTGTTCGACGAGGTGTACTTTCCCAAGTTCGCCCAGAACTATCTCGACGGCGAGCCCCTCTACGACGTGCATCCGCCGCTGGGGAAGTACTTCATCGCCCTCAGTATCCAGCTTTTTGGCCGCAACGAGTGGGGCTTTCGCCTGGCCACCGCCTTGTGCGGATCCCTGATCCCGCTCTTGCTGACCGGCTTGGCCTACCGCCTCACCTATCACGTGGGCTTTGCCCTGTTGAGTGGGGCCCTGCTGCTCACGGACGGGGTGTTTCTGGTGGAGTCCCGCTTTGGCCTGATTAACGTGTACCTGGTGGCTTTTGGCCTGGCGGCCACCATTCTGCTGCTAAGCGGGCTGGAACGCCGCGGTTGGCAACGGGCCGTTCACCTGACCGGCTCGGGGATCCTCCTGGGGGCGGCGGCTTCCGTGAAGTGGAACGGCCTCTGGTTTGCCTTCATGTTTGCCCTGTTGGGGATCCTTGTTTGGGCGGTGGTCTGGCTGCGCCCGCAGTGGATCCCGCGTCTGGGCATTTTGATCCAAATCCGCCACCTGCGCTGGTGGCACTATGCCTTTTGCTTTGTCCTTGCGCCGCTGGCTTTCTACGCCATCCAGTGGATCCCCCACCTGCAGCTCAACCCGCAGCAGGGGCTAGCCCTGGGTTGGAGCTGGACTGGGATCCAGAATTACTTTCGCTCTCTAGTGCTCATCAATCAGGCGGTTTACAGCGGGCACCTGCATGCCGATCTCGTGGTGGACGAAAACACCCCCGTTCACCCCTACTGCTCCACCAGTTTGCGATCCCTGGTGGCCTGGTTCCCGGCGCTGCGCCCTTGGCTGACCACCCCCTTGGCCTCGGCAGGAGCCTGGTCTTGGCCGATTATGGGCCGCCCGGTGGGCTACTACTTCGCCGCGCAGGGCGACCTGTGGCGAGTGGTCCACGGCCTGGGCAATCCCTGGCTGTGGTGGCTGGGGACGGGATCCATCCTGGTGCTGGTCTGGCGGGGGATCCGCCGCTTCCATGGCGTGGAAGCCTTTATCTTAATTGGCTATGCGGCCAACTACCTGCCCTGGTTTATCGTCAGCCGCTGCGTTTTCATCTACCACTACATGAGCGCTCTGGCATTTAGCACCCTGGCCCTGGCCTGGCTGGTGCTGCTGGGCTGGCAGAGCTATCGCCGCTTCTGGCGCGGGGCGAGCATCACGGCAGTAGCCTTGGTTTTGGCGTCTTTTCTCTTCTTTTTCCCTGTTTGGTTTGGCCTTCCCCTCAGCCCCGGCGGATTTTATGCCCGCATGTGGTTCCGACCCACCCCTGTGCCCCTATTCTGCTTCAGTCCCCAAGCCTGCGAGCGGGCCCCCCTGCGCCTGCCGCCCATTCCCGGCTTGAACTGGATTTGAGGAGGGCATGGTAAGCTTTGTGCAGTTTGTTTCAGGAGTAGCTGCGCTTCGTTGCCCAAAGGCGGGGTGCGGTTTGTCAAGCGCTTGTGGTGGAGGTAGTGGAAACCTATGGCTCGATCCTGCCCGCGTCCTGCCAACTCTCCCCGCCGTTACCCCGGGCAGCCGGTGCCTGTGGGCGTCATTGGAGTCGGCAACATGGGCCAGCACCACGCCCGCGTCTTCAGCTTGATGAAGGATGTGCAGGTCGTAGGGGTAGCCGATATCAATGTGGAGCGGGGTTTGGATGTGGCCAGCCGCCACCGCGTTCACTTCTACGAGGATTACCGCGACCTGCTGCCCCACGTAGCGGCAGTAGCCATCGCCGTGCCGACGGTTTTGCACCACGAGGTGGGCATCGCCTGCCTGGAGGCGGGGGTCCATGTGCTGATCGAAAAGCCCATTGCCGCCAGCATCGCTGAGGCAGAATCCCTGGTGAACCGCGCTGCCGATTGCAATTGCATTTTGCAGGTGGGGCACATCGAGCGTTTCAGCCCCGTTTTTCAAAAGCTGGGCCAAGTTTTGCAAAGCGAAGAGCCGCTGGCCTTCGAGGCCCACCGCCTCAGCCCTTACTCTGACCGGGCCAGCGACGTGTCGGTGGTGTTCGACCTGATGATCCACGACATCGACCTGTTGCTGGAGCTGATCCCCTCCCCAGTAACCCAAATTACCGCCAGCGGCAACCGCGCCTCCAAGCTGGGCTACCTGGACTACGTCACTGCCACCCTCACCTTTGCCAACGGTGCCATCGCCACCCTCACGGCCAGCAAGGTTACCCATCGCAAGGTGCGCAAAATTGCCGTCCACTGCAAAAATGCCCTGGTGGAAGCCGATTTTTTGCACAACGAGATCTCCATCTATCGCCAGGGATCCAGCAGCAGCGACTACGGCCAGGTGTCCTACCAGCGGGACTGCCTCATCGAGAAGGTTCACATCGAACCCATTGACAAGCTCCACGCCGAGCTGGAGCACTTTATCAACTGTGTGCGGGGGGGCAGCCAGCCGTCGGTGGGCGGGGAGCAGGCCCTGAAGGCCTTGAAGTTGGCTTCCGAGGTGGAGCGGATCGCCTTAGATGGATGCGCCTGGAGGGAGGCCAAACCCTGCCGCAGCTTTTTGTCTTAGCTTTGCCGCCGGCCTCCAGGCGGGGGCAGGTGGTATCTTCTGCCAGCCGGTCATGGGTGGGGAGGGCGAGGAGGGCAGAGGCTTTGTGGAGAGGCAAGGTCGGGCAATCGTGGTAGAAGAGGGGTTGGCCTTAGCAATCGGCGGCCTGGCGGCAGGGATCCTGGCCGGTTTTTTGGGCATTGGCGGCGGGACGATCTTGGTGCCCTTGCAGGTGAGCTTGGGGATCCCGCCGCTGCAGGCGGTGGCCACCAGCAACTTTTCCATTCTCCTCACCTCCTTGGCCGGCAGCATCCAAAACTGGCGCATGGGGATGCTGGATCCCAAACGGGTAATTTTGCTGGGGATCCCGGCTCTGTTTACGGCGCAGGTTGGGGCGATCCTCGCCAGTCGCCTGCCCGGCTATCTGCTACTAGCGGCCTTTGGGGTGCTGTTGCTGGCGAACATTTACCTGGTGGAGCTGCGCAAAACCGTGGTCGCCCACGCCCAAGCGTTGGAGAGGCCAGGGGTTGCTGCCGGGGGGACGGACGACGCTGGAGAACTCCGCGACCGCCCTGCTGCCGAGGGGCAGATGCCGCGGTGGCTGGCCCGCACCCTCACCGGTGGCGCTGCCGGCTTGTTGGCGGGGCTTTTCGGCATCGGCGGTGGCGTCATCCTGGTGCCCCTGCAGATCCTGCTGTTGCGAGAAACCCTCAAGGTGGCCATCCAAACCAGCTTGGGGGCAATTGTTCTCACGGCAACTGCTGCTACCCTCAGCCATGCGGGCCTGGGCAACTGGATGGCGAACGCGCTCGGCTTTGGAGATGGCACCATCCGCCAGAATGTGCTCTGGATCCCGGGCCTGATCCTGGGTGCAGGTGGGTTGGTCGGCGTCCAGATCAGCACCCGCACCCTGCCCAAGCTGCCGGATGAGATCGTCGGCCTGCTTTTTCGAACCTTTCTCGCCGGGCTTTCCCTCTACGTTTTTTGGCAAGCCTGGCAGGACTACCAAGCCCTGGACAACCAGTAGCAATTCCCAACTTCGACGCCTCACCCTCCCCTATTCTTTTAGCGTATCTGGGTCTAGGAGGGGAGGGAAAGGCTTCGGGATCCCCGCAGATAGCAAGTCGGGCCTGGCCGGCCTGTCCTATTCTGAGTTGCAAGGACGACGCTCGCTCGGCTTGCTGAGGTCGTGGACGGGGTAGCTGCCGAAAAGCTTCAGGGTTTCTGCGATCGCTTCCAGGGCAGCGATTACCTCTGCATCCAGATAGGGTTGGCCGACCGGATTCTCCAGATCGACAAAAAAGACATAGGTCCCCGCCGATTTCTTGGTGGGGCGCGACTCAATGCGCGACATATTGAGGCCCCGCTCTGCAAAGACTTGCAGCGGCTTTAGCAGCGCCCCTGGCACATTGTGGGGCAGGCTGAAGGCCAAGGAAGTATGGGATCCCCCTGGCGAGGAACGGCGACGGCCCACCACCCAAAAGCGGGTGCAGTTATCCGGGTGGTCGTTGATGGGACAGGCCAAAACCGGCAGTTGGTAGAGCTCAGCGGCCCGCTCTGAAGCAATGACGGCAGCGTTGGGCTGCGCTCGCAGCCGCTCCAATTCTTCGGTGGTGGAGCGGGTTGGAATCAAGGTCGCCCGGGGCAGATGGGATCCCAGCCAAGCCTGACATTGGGCCAAGGCTTGCGGATGGGAATAGACCTGCTCGATCTGCTCCAGCCGGGAGGCGCAGCCGATGAGGGCATGGCGGATGGGCAGGATCAGCGCCTGGCGAATGCTCAGCCCCTCCAGTTGCCAGAGGGCATCCAAGGTCATCGAGACCCCGCCCTCAACGGAGTTCTCCACCGGCACCACCGCCCATTCTTGCTCGCCCGCAGCCACGGCTGCCAAGCAGGCGCTAATGGTGGGGTAGGGCACCAGAGGATGGGACCCCTGGCTATGGAGATGGGGCTGCTCGGGACAGGCGAGCAGAGCGGCCAACTCCGTGTAGGTTCCAACAGGGCCGAGGAAGGCTACCGGCGCAGAGGAGACGATTAAAGCCATTCTTTAGTTTTGTTTGCGAGTGTCGCTAGGAGCCAGCTCTAACTCTACTGCCTCGACGTTGCGCTGCAGCGGGCAATCAGGCTCTGGGCAACGGGGATTTGCCGCCACTATCTCCATAGCCTTCCCCACCTCCCGCCGAATCAGGCTCTGCAACTCTTGATCTGCTTGGATGGCTTCCAGGGTGTATATGGAGCCTTCAAAACTGGTGGTGTAGCGGGGCTGGAGGTTGTTGAGGGCCAAGGCGGCGGCATCGTGACAGAATCTCTCACAGGAGCAGTAGCGCTGCTGGCTTTCCAGGAGCAGCAGCTCGTTCACCATCTCCAGAACAGCCCGCTCCATCTGATTTTCCAACCTCTTCAGAGGTTTGCGTGCCTCCATGGCTGCCTCCCGATGTCACTGATCCCGCCGCCAGTCCTCATTTTCCCAAAAACAGGACGGTTCTCGGCTTACTTCTGAGGCTGCTATATCCTTCACTACTTGACAAGTCAGGAAAAGCTACCCTACGTAAACTACCCGACTCCGACCGCCCCCCAACCCCCTGTATACGGGGGGCAGGGGGGCGGGGGGATATAGGGGGCTCCTGCGGTTTCTAGCTCAACAGGAAGAGAAGTGACCGCAAACCCCCAGGCGCCGACGCGGCCAGCTACAATTTCACCCCAACTCCTCTGCTGGCGGGAGTCAGTTCTCACTTGCTAGCCCCTCTACCAGAATTGAGGGGGGAGGTAGGGATCCGAACCCACGCTTAAAACCTCGCCTGCATTTGCTGCTACCATAAACCGCCCAACAAAAACGTGCCATAGCGTCAACGTCAGCTAGCTTCCCCGAGCACGTTGACCAGCACTCTCGGCAGGCGGGCAGAAAGTCCGCACAGCAGTTCATAGGAAATGGTGCCCAACTGATCCGCCCAATCCTGGATTGAGAAACCCGCACTCGCCAGATGGGGGCCCAGCAGCTCCACCACATCACCCACCTGAATATCCGGCCTCTCGGTGACATCCCACATGCACTGATCCATCGTGATCGTGCCCACCTGCTGGATCAGGCTGCCGCGCACCCACCCCCGCAGCCAGCCGGAAAGCCGCCGTGGGATCCCGTCGGCATAGCCGATGGCCAGTGTGGCAATGCGACTGGGGCGAGAAGTGACGTAGCGATGGCCATAGCTGACGCCGGTGTGGGCGGGTACGGTTTGGATGTGGGTCAACCGCGCTTTGAGGCGCAGGATCGGCCGCAACCCCCGCACCTGCAGGTGCGGGGCAGGAGACAAGCCGTAGAGGGCCAGCCCCAACCGCACGCGGGGATAGTGGAGATGGGTTAGGGCGCCGGCGGAGTTATCCAGATGCAGGGGGGGCAGGGGATCCCCGGCCTGGCGGATCTGCTCCACCACCTGGGCGAAGCGGGCCTCTTGCTGGGCCATCACCGGAGAATCGGGCTCATCTGCCGTTGCGAAGTGGGAAAACAGGCTACAGCCTTCCAGCTCGGGGATCCGGCAGATCTGCCCCCACACGGCGGCGGCCTCTTGCCAGGGAATCCCCAGGCGGGTCATGCCCGTATCGACGTTGACGTGGACAGGAACAGGCCGCCCGGCCCAACGGGCCACCTGGCGCATCACGGGGATCTGCTCGGCCCGGGTGAGGCTGACCTCCAGCCGCGCAGCCATGGCCTGCTGCAGCTCGGCCCAGGTATTCAAAGCCCCCAACACCAAAATCGGGGCCTGGAGGCCGGCCTGCCGCAGCTCGATCCCTTCTGCCAGGGTGGCCACACACAACCCCTTGGCACCGGCAGCGAGGGCTATGGGAGCCACCAAGCGAGCTCCATGGCCGTAGGCATTGGCCTTGACCACTGCCCAGATCTCAGTGTCTGGCGACAGGCGCGCCTGCAACAGACGCAGATTTTCTCGCAATTGGGCTGCGTCAATTTCCACCCATGCCCGGCTGGTCAGCAGCTCCAGCTCTGGGTTGAAATCCGGCCAGAACCCCGTCTCGCCGACGGGATCCGCTCCCTGGGATCCCTGGCTCTGGGTCCACGAGGCGGACGCCGTGGCCAGGGGGCTATGCCCTGCCGTCGCCAGCGCAGAAGCGTCGTCCGGCGTGTGATCCACAGCTTCACCCCTCACACCAAGCCTATGATCACTGTCAGGTTTAGCGCAAAGTCCACCCGGGCGCCATCCACAGCAGCGGCACTTCCGGGATCCCGGCCACCTCGTGGCTCCCCAACAGTCGAGCGGGCCAGAGATTTTGCCCTTGCGGAGGCAGTCCTTGGCTCAATAGTCGCTGCAGGGCGCGTTGGAAGGGATCTCTCGCCGTTGCTGGCGACAAAGAGGGATCCCCGGTCATGCGCCGCAGATCTTCCACGGCTTCGGCATATCCTCCCAGGGCATCTACCAGGCCCAACTCCACAGCCTGCGCCCCGGTGAAGATGCGCCCATCGGCCAACTGGCGCACCCGCGCCTCATCCAAGCTTTGCCGTCGGGCGATCATCTCCGCATCCAGCACCTTTTCTGCCCCTTTGTCCGGCAAGCGCTGGCGTCCGCGGGCCACATCGCGAACGAACTGGTCGAGGGTATCCTCCACCAACTCTTGCAGCAGACGTTGCTCTTGGGGGGTGGCAGCCCGGAAAGGGGAAAGAATGTCTTTGTACTCGCCGGTTTTGAAGGTCTGCGGCTCTATGCCGTAGTTGTCGAGCAGTTTGCCAAAGTTGAGGCCGCTGATGATCACCCCTATGCTGCCGGTCAGGGTGCCCGGGTTGGCGTAGATCTTGTCGGCAGCACTGGCTACATAGTAGCCGCCGCTGGCGGCAACGTCTTCCATGACGGCAATCACCGGCTTGCCGGCTTCCCGCAGAGCCGTGACGGCGCGGTAGAGCTCCTGGCTGGATCCCACAGCCCCGCCCGGGCTGTTGATGCGCAGCAATACAGCCTTGACGGCGCGATCCTCGACAGCTTCCCGCAACTGATCTAAGGGAGAGGTGGGCAAACCTACCAAAGTCGAGCCCCGTGGCCCTCCTATCGTTCCCTCGATGGTAACCACCTCAATGCGATTCGCCCCTCGAGGGGCCTCTAGCCCGACGCCACCCCGAACCGACTCTGCGGCAGGTCGTGTGCCGCCAATAACAGCCGCAATCAGGCAGACCACCAGCAAGGAAGCGGCCAAAAGGCGGTTAAGCTGAGATCCCTGTGTCACAAGCCCCCCAATGTCGCTGACTCCGTTCTATCACCCGGCAAGCTCCTGCAACAGAGGGCAGGAGCCAGGTGGATCCAATCTCCACTTTTGCAAGTGGACGCTCCAACCCAACTCTTGACAAGGATCTCCCGTCTATTTAGGATAGATTCCCGTACTTTTCACCGCCAAAGCAGCTTCTACAGGCTAAAATTGTAGTCTGGAGCGGGCATAAATCAATTGCCCAGGCTCTTGCCGGAAGGCTGCATCTTGGGGCTTTAGCTCAGTTGGTAGAGCACTTCAATGGCATTGAAGGGGTCAGCGGTTCGAGTCCGCTAAGCTCCATTGGCCTGATAGCATCCGAGGCCCAGCAAATGGTCACTCCTTCCCTCCGACCGGAGGAGACGGCTTCGGCCATGGGATCCCCGCCTTGCGGGAGGTATCTGAGCCGCCGTGAGGCAACCCGGCCATGGTCGCCCCCCTTTCCCCGTATACGGGGGGAAGGGGGTACGGAGCGGGGCTCCTGCGGCTTCTAGCTGACGCTGCCTCAATCCCTTGCAGATCTGCGCCGATCCCTGGGCGAAGGGCCCCTGCCATTGGACAAAGATGCTCTAAAACGCCGCCGAATTATAGGGTGCAACTAAATAAAAAATGGTGCAAACTATTGGTGGTGGCAGGCTGGAGGGATCCCGGGCAGCGATAGTGTGTACTGCGGGTGAAGCAAGGGGGGCAATCGTAGCAAGCTCTCAAGGCAACCCCAGGCCGCAGCTGACCTCTGGGGGGAAGGGAGACGTCTTCTGGCGAAAAAACGGCCAAACAGAGGTTCCGCTGCCAGCTCAACTCCCTGATGAGGAGCCCCCAAGACAAGAAGGGCGGCCAACAGGCCTCGGAATCGGAAAGAAACCTTACAAGATCCCTCCCCTGGCTTGAACCCACCGGAAAACTTCTCTATACTGCAGGGAACTTTATCCTGTACCTCCCCTTCTTCATCTTCGCTTTAACCTATGCGTGCTCCCTCCTCAGGCGACTCGGATCCCACCTTTCCCGAAGCTCAAGCCGGCCAGTCGGCCAAGGACTCCGTCCCGCTTACGCGAACGGAATCGGATCCCAATCCAGAGCGGCATTCGGCCCTGAGGCAGCGGCAGCAGTTGGAGGCTCGGCTACTCGAAGCCGAAGCGGAGCTGCAGGAGCGGCGTGCCCTTCAGGAAAAGCTACAAGCTGAAGTAGAGGCGCTGCACAGTCAACTGGCCGAGAGGGAACTGCAGTCTCGCAAGCAGCAACAGCAGATAGAGCTCTTGCAATTGAAAGCCCAAACGCCTGCAGACGCTGCTTGGGAAGCCGAATGCCGAGCCCTGCGCCAGAAGGTGGCCGAGCAAGAAAAGGCGCTGCAGGAGCGGGAACATGCCCTGCGCCAGTTGCAACAGACTTTGGCAGAGCAAAAAGTTCAGCTCTCGGAGCAGGAAGCTCAGCTGGCGGCGCGGCAACGCCTCAACGAGCGGCAGCGCCAAGATATCGAAGCCCTACAGGAGCAGATCGAGCAGCTACGGCTGGCCCATGCTCAGGAGCGCCGTCAGTGGGAACACCGTCAGCAGGAGCTACAGGCTTCTCTGGTGGAAGCTCAAGACCTGGCGGAAAAACGGGTGGAGATGTTGCAGCGTTTCAAGGCAGAGCTTTCGTTGGCCCGCACCCAAATTGCAGAAACTCAGGCGGAGCTGAACAGCCTGCGGGCTCTGTACAACGACCAACGGGCAGCCTGGCAAGAACAGCGGGAACATCTCGAGGCGCGTCTGGCGGGCTATGCCGAGACAGAGGCGGAAGCGGAGCAGCGCTGGCAGGAACAACGGCAGGAATTGGAAGCGGCGCTGGCCGATGCCCAGGCGCAACTGGCCGCTTTGCAAGCTCAGCAAGAGCAATGGCGTCAGGACTCCCGGGAGCAGCAACAGCAGTGGCAAGCCCAGGTCGAAGCGCTGCAAGCTGCCCTCGCCCAAGCGCAGGCGGAAATTGCCCATTGGCAGCAGGAGCACCGCCGTCTGGAGGAACGGTACGCCCAGGCCCAGCAGCGCCTCGGCGATCTGGAGCAGCGGCTCCAAGCAGCTCTGGCCCAGCTTGCCGACCAACCCACCTGGCAATCGCAATTGCGCTCTGCCCAGATCGCCGTCACCCATCTGCAGGAGCAAACAGAGGCCTTGGAGGGGCAGGTGAGGGCCCTGCAGGCGGAACGCGCCGCCCTCGCCGAAGAAAACCGCTCCCTGAGAGAGAAGTACGAGCAGCAGCAGATGCACCTGCTCAGCCTGAAGACGGCTTTGGAGCGCAAGGGAATAGACATCCCGCCTCGCGCTGGTGCAGCGGCTCCCAATGCTGCCGACACGCCAACACGGTCTGAGTCTCTCGCTTCGCTCCAGGCCGCCAAGCCCAAGTCTGCCCTATGGACTCCGTCCCGCTTACGCGAACAGTCCCGGCCTTTGCTGGCTCGCCCTGATAAGCGGGCAGTGGATCTGCCGCGGTTCTTGCCCCGACCGTGAGGGATCCGGTGGCGCAGCCTGCTCCTCCCCGCTGGCTGGAGGTGTGGGTGGATCATCCCCACTTGGGGGGCTGCTTCACCTACCGCGTGCCAGAGGGATGGGAGCCAGAAGCGGGCGATCTCCTCAGCGTTCCCTTTGGCCAACAGGTGGCGGGGGCGGTGGCTCTGGGCTGGCGCTCGGAGTTGCCGACAGGAGTAGATCCCCAGTCGGTGCGAGAGATTGAAGCGGTGGTGGCCAAAGGGATCCTGCCCAAGGATTTCTGGCCTCTGCTGCAGCGGGTAGCCAACTACTACCTCACCCCCCTAGCCCAGGTGGTGCGCACCGTTTTGCCGCCGGGCTTGCTGAGCCGCTCCCAGCGGCGGATCCGCCTGGTTGGATCCCCGCCAGGGGAATGTTCGCCGGCTGCCCAGGCTTTGCTGCGGCTGCTGCGGGAGAAGGGAGGGGAGCTGTCTTGGCGTTACCTCCAGCAGCAGGTGCCTGGCGCCGAGGTCGCTCTGCGGGAGCTGCAGCGGCGGGGTTGGGTGGAAAGCTTCTGGCAGGAGCAGCAGGGGGGCAGGGTGAAAACCCAACAGGCGGCCACCTTGGTGGAGGACTCGCTGGAGGGGCTGAGCTTGCCCCAGCAGAAAGCGCTGCAGATCCTCAAGCAAAAGGGGGGGGAGCTGCTGCTGGTCGAGTGGGAGCGCCTGGCGGGGGTGAGCCGGTCAGTGCTGCAGAGCCTAGCCCGCAAAGGCCGGGTGCACCTCTACGAGCGACCCTTGCTGCGGCTGGGAGAGGCCGAGCGGCCTGTGGAGAAAGATTTGCCCAAGCCTCTGACGCCAGCCCAGGCCGAGGCAGTGGCGGCCATCCAGCAAGCCCTGGGGCGAAACCAACGCTTTCTGCTGCATGGGGTCACCGGCTCCGGCAAGACAGAGGTGTACCTGCAAGTCATTGCCCAGGTGCTGCAGCAGGGGCGGTCAGCCTTGGTGCTGGTGCCGGAGATCGGCCTTACCCCGCAACTGACGGATCGCTTTCGGGCGCGGCTGGGATCCCGCGTGTGGACCTACCACAGCGGCCTCTCAGCCGGCGAGCGCTACGACCTCTGGCGGCAGATGTTGGTTGCTGTCCCCCAGGTGGTGATCGGCACCCGCTCGGCGGTGTTTGCCCCCTTGGCCAACCTGGGCCTCATCGTTCTGGACGAGGAGCACGACGACAGCTTCAAGCAGGATCAGCCCCAGCCCTGCTACCACGCCCGTCAGGTGGCGGAGTGGCGGGCTGAGCTAGCCAACTGTCCCCTAGTTCTGGGCAGCGCCACACCGGCAGTGGAAACCTATGCGGTCCACCTGCAGGATCCGCAGCGCTGGGTTCGTCTCCCTTTGCCGCAGCGCATCCCCCAGGCGGGGATCCCGGCCACCCTGCCCCGGCTGGAGCTGGTGGACATGCGCCAGGAGCTGCAGGCGGGCAACCGCAGCATTCTCAGCCGCCGCCTGCATCAAGCTTTGCACGAGACTTTGAAGAGGGGGGAACAGGCCATCCTCTTTGTCCCCCGGCGGGGGCACAGTACCTTTGTCTTGTGCCGCAGTTGCGGCTTTGTCCTCACCTGCGCCCACTGCGACGTCTCCCTTACCTTTCACCTGGAGGGCGGGCAGGAGCTGCGCTGCCACTACTGCGGCGCCCGCCAACCCCACCCCCAGCACTGTCCTGCCTGCGGCTCGCCCTACCTCAAGCACTTCGGCACCGGCACCCAGAAGGTGGTGGAGGTGCTGCAGCAGCACTGGCCGCAGGTGGCGATTTTGCGCTACGACAGCGACGCCACCCGCCGTAAGGGATCCCACCGGGATTTGCTGGAGCAGTTTCGCAGCGGCAAGGCCCAGGTGCTGGTGGGCACCCAGATGCTCACCAAAGGGCTGGACATCCCCCAGGTGACGCTGGTGGGGGTGGTAGCCGCCGACGGGCTGCTGCACCAGCCTGACTACCGCGCTGGCGAGCGCACCTTTCAACTGCTGACCCAGGTGGCGGGCCGGGCAGGCCGCGGATCCTTGCCAGGCCAGGCCATTATCCAGACCTATTTGCCAGAGCACCCCATCTTGCAAGCGGTGCTGGCCCACAACTACGAGGGCTTTGTCCAGGCCGAGCTGCGCCAACGCCAAGAGGGGGGCTACCCTCCCTACCGGGCGTTGATTTTAATTCGCCTGAGCAGCAGCCGCCTGGAGGCGTTAGAGCGCTACTGCAGCCGCCTAGCTGAGGGCCTGCAAGGGATCCCGGCGGAGGTGTTGGGGCCAGGACCGGCCCGAGTGGAGCGGGTTGCCGGCCGCTACCGCTGGCAGATCCTCCTCAAACAGCTTCCCGATCAGCCCTGGGATCGCGCCCAGATCGATACCCACCTGCGCCGCGCCCTTGGACATATTCCCCAGGGGATTCGCGTCAGCCTCGATGTGGATCCGCTGCGGATCCTCTAGGGGCGGCAGTTTTGCCGCAGCTTGGCGTTGGATGGCCCCAACCTGTTTTATAGTCGTTTAAGCTTCGTTTAAGCTCAGGGATCCCCCACGGGCTCAAAGGCCGGCGCTAGGCGGGATCCCGTCAAGCTGCCAGCGTCAATCCTGGGAGGAGAAGGATTTGTGGCCTATCGTGTAACGTTGATCCCCGGCGATGGCATTGGCCCGGAAGTAACCAGGGCAATGACCACAGTCCTGGAGGCCACCGGGGTGGACTTGGAGTGGATCCGAGTAGAAGCAGGGGTAGAGGTGATTGAGAAATACGGCACGCCTTTGCCACCGCAGGTGTTGGAGTCCATCCGGGAAACCAGAGTGGCCATCAAAGGGCCCATCGGCACCCCTGTAGGCACGGGCTTTCGCTCAGTCAATGTAGCCATCCGCAAAGAGCTGGATCTCTACGCCAACCTGCGCCCGGCCAAGTCCCTCCCCGGCATCAAAAGCCCCTTTCAAGACATTGACCTGGTGGTGGTGCGGGAAAACACCGAGGATCTCTACGCCGGGATCGAGTTCGAGCGAGGCACCCCCGAAGCAGCCCACGCTCGCGAAGAGATGATGCGTCTTTCTGGCAAGTTCATCCGCGAGGGATCTGCCATTGGCATCAAACCCATTTCGGAGTTTGGCAGCCGTCGCATTGTCAAGTTTGCCTTCGAATACGCCCGCCAGAATGGCCGCAAAAAGGTAACGGCCGTTCACAAAGCCAACATCATGAAGTTTACCGACGGCCTGTTTTTGCAGGTGGCACGGGAGGTGGCCCAGGAGTACCCCGACATCGAGTTTGAAGATCTCATTGTCGACAACATGTGCCTGCAACTGATGCAAAAGCCCCAGCTCTACGATGTGCTGGTGCTCACCAATCTTTATGGGGATATTATCTCCGACCTGTGCGCCGGGATGATCGGCGGGCTGGGGGTGGCGCCAGGGGCCAACATCGGCGATGGCATTGCGGTTTTTGAGGCTATCCACGGCTCAGCGCCCAAGTATGCCGGCCAAAATAAGGTCAACCCCTCTGCCCTCATCCTCTCCGGGGCCATGATGTTGCGCTACCTGGGCGAGCGGGAAGCCGCCGCGAGGGTAGAAGCGGCAGTGCAGTCGGTCATTGCCGAAGGCAAATACGTCACCTATGACCTGGCGCAAGGGGAGCCTGTGGGCACCCAGGAGATGGCCGAGGCCATCGCCGCCCGCGTCCAGGAGATGGCTCCTCCCCAGGATCCTATTCCCATCGAGTCCTAGATCCCTGCTTCCCTCGGGAGAGGGTGAGGGCTCAGTAACCTAGAACCGGATCCACCACCCCCAGCAAGGGTTCTCCCAGCCGAAAGCGGCTCACATTTTCCCGCACCCGCTCGGAGAGGGCAGGGACAATCATGGCGTCGGTGATGGCCGTGTGGGGGGTAATTAGGCAATTGGGCAAGCGCCAGAGGGGATGTCCATCGGGCAGCGGTTCTGGATCCGTAACATCCAGGGCGGCACCCCGGATGATCCCCTCCTGCAAGGCGGCCACCAGGTCAGGGGTGACGATATGTTTGCCGCGCGCCACATTGACCAACCAACAGCCGGATCCCATCTGCTCCAGCTCTGGCCAGGCGATGATCCCCTCTGTCTCGGGGGTGAGGGCCAAGGCCAGGATCACCACATCCGCTCCTGCCAGCACTGCCTGCCGCTCCGCCAACGTCACCACCCGGCTGGCTCCCGGCAAGGGATCCGCCCTGCGCCGCACCACCTCAACGGAACACTGGAAGGGCTGCAACAAGCGGATCAGGGCCTGGGCAATGCCCCCCGCCCCGAAGATGACCACGCGGCTGCCCCAGAGGCTGGTGCCGGATCCCGGCTGCCAAGTCTGGGCCAGAGCGCGGTGCTTGAGATCCCGCAGGCCGGCCAAGGTGAGGGCCAGGGCATGCTCGGCCACCGCTTGGGCATAGACCCCCTTGCCGCAGGTCCACACATAGGCGGGATCCAGGATCCCTGCCTGGGCAAAAGGCTCCACGCCCGCCCAGGGCAACTGCACCCAGCGGATCCCCTTTCCTTCGGCAAGACACTGCTTGAGCTTGGGCACGTCAAAGGCATCGGCCCACACCAGAGCCTCCGCTTCCGCCAGCGGCACCAGTTCGCCACCCCCCGCCAGGACTGCCTCTTTTAACCAGGGTCGGAGGTGGTCGGGTTCGACGGCTATGCGTCTGCCTTGGATGCCCATCAGAGCTCTCGAAGATGACTTCCCCTTTGCCAGGATATCGCTGGCAGAAGGAGGTGGGAAAAGCCTCAGAACTGTTAAGGGATCCCAAAGGGAGGATGGGAAGGGATGCCGGAATCGCTAGGTTAGGAGCTGTAGCCTCTGCCTCTTCTTCTCGTCTTCAGCCCATGACCCTTTCTGAGTTTTTGACCTTGGTGCTGCTGCTTTTTCCGGGCATTCTGCTGTCTTTGATTTTGATGGCCACTTTTGCCGCCGGCGGATAGGAGCTGCCAAGCTTGCTCAAAGCCAAAAACTTGCCCTCTTCCTGCCAGATGCAGTTTCCCAACTTGGCGCCTTGGGTGGTGCCGGCAAGGTGGGTCTCTTGGTCCAAAGCTGTGGCCTGGGCGGGGGCAGCTCTCCTCTTGCTCAGCAACCTACCTGTCCCTGCCCAGACGCTCCTCAACGGGCAGCCTGTGCGGGTAGTAGAGGGGATCCCTTTGTACCAAAGGATGGTTTGGCTGGAGGATCGACGGATCCTGGTTTCCGTCGTGGCAGTTTCCCTAGCCGCCGGCCAGTTGCGCCCCATTTGGGCCGACCCTGCCAGTCTAGTGGGCCTGGGGGAGCTGCCCGCTTTTAGCCGCGAACGGGGAGCGGTGGCTGCTATCAACGGCGGCTTCTTTAACCGCAATACCCGCCAGCCGCTGGGGGCCATTCGCCTGGAAGGCCGCTGGATCTCCAGCCCCATCTTGGGCCGAGGGGCGATTGCCTGGTTTGACGCCGCCAATTCTCCCCCTGGCTTGGAGCCGGTGCGCTTTGCCCGCCTGCGGATGCAAATAGAGCTGCGCAACGACTTGGGGGATCGGATCCCCTTGGTCGGCATCAACAGCGGCTACATCCTGCCCGGGATCGCCCAGTACACCCCTGATTGGGGATCCACCTACACCACCCAGACGGACGACGAAGTTCTCCTCATTGTGCAAGAAGACCGGCTGCAGCAGATCCTGTCGGCAGGCGTGGCCGGCAAAGTGACGGTGCCGATCCCTCCCAAAGGCTACATACTGGCAGCACGAGGGCTAGAGGGCGCTCTAGAAGCCGGCAAGCTGATCCCAGGAGATCGCCTCCGGCTGGACTGGACGGTGGATCCGCTGGAGCTGGAAGCCTACCCCCACATTCTGGGGGCAGGGCCGCTCTTGCTCTTGGACGGCCAGGTGGTCCTGGATGCCGAATTGGAGGGGTTTCAGCCTCTCTTCCGCTGGCAACAGGCTGCCCGCAGCGCCATCTGTCTGCGGCAGGGGCAACCGGACAACAGGGATCTGCTCCTGGTGGCCGCCGGCAATGCCCAGGAAAACCAAGGGCTCACCCTGTTGGAGATGGCGCAGTTGTTGCGGCAGTTGGGCTGTCGCCACGCTTTGAACCTAGATGGAGGCCGCTCTTCCACACTGGTGCTGGGGGAAGAAGCCGTCAATCTGGAGCCAGAGATCGGACTAGCCGACGGCGAGACTGATCCCAATACAACGAGATCTCGGCGGCGCCTACCCCGGGTTCACAATGGCTTGGGTTTTTTCTCCAACCTAAGTCGCTAGCGGCAAACCAAGACAACTCTTCCGGCAGCAGGATACGGTTCTTTTGATGTACGGCTCGAGCGTCGGATCCCCATCTGCTTTCTGGCTACTTTTTAATCAGCTTGACACTCCCTCTGCCTGAAGGCGCAGTCCACAAACGAACTCGTAGAGGCGTTGTCAAGCCACCCCTAGACAGCCCCTTGAGGCAGAGCCCCAAGGTTCTACTTACTTTTCTGAGACTAAAGGAGGCTTCTCAGAGAAGAAAGAGCCTTGCCCCCCTTGCGCCATAGGATCCCGGCAACATCGGTACCCAAGGATCTGGAGCGCGGAGTGACCGGCTTCAAATGGGATCCAACCCCAGCTTTTTCCGGCAACCCTGACGGGAGCCGCTACGGATCCGTTCCTTGTCTGCAGCGATCCTGCTTGCCTACAGAACCCTCATAAAGTTGGCAAAAACCCAATAGAAATTCCCATTCATTTGATCAGGAAACAGCGACGCAATCTATATAGAAATACTGAAGTTTAATTCAACAGAAAAACTATCAAACAACCAACTGTACGAAAAATTGGTCTTGCAATAAGTTTTACATTATTTTCCAATTAACCGCCGATCCTGATAGACCTTATCAAAAGACCATCTTTATGACGGCAGTAAACAATCTGCGTTTATCGACCTAAGAAAGTAGACCTTCTGGCTCTGTGGTCGCAACCTTTCTCAAATGAACTACTTTGGAATGCACACAAGTTCTTCGACTTCCAATCAAGCGGATTAGTCTATAGTCTATGCCGAGCAAGGCTCCTGGGACGCCTCAAGTCTCTTTTCTATTGAGTTGAGCAAGCCGCCGTCATTGGCCTTCTCATGTATTGAGAGTTAATCTTATCTAGAAAAAGTGATCTTTTGCTTGCATCTTTTTGGGGCACATTTTCGTGATTAAGCAAGATGGCTAGACGCTTAAGCTTTTACACCTCGGCGGAAGTTTTATTAAGATCTCATCCAAAAGCTTTTCTTCTCGCCCATCGCCTCCGCCTGGCAAAAAGCTAGGATGGGCAAGGATTATACTTTCTAACACCGTATTCGGGGCGATTTGTGTGTCGACGGGAAACAGAACTGACTCGTTGACGAATAGGCACAGGTGGTGTTTCATGGAATCCGTAGTCAATGTTTTCCACCACTTGTAAGCCTTGCGTCCCATCAGTTGCCGTTTGCCTTGGCAGGCGGTAGTTGCTTGTGGCTCTCCTTCGCGTCTCCGCAACGGTGACGGATAGGGCTTTTGTTCCTCGGCAAAGCCGCCCAGACCAAGGGCCTTGTCCCCTAGCCCCCTCACGAGATAAAACCGTGGTTCGCACTGCCTCACCCAATCCTATGCCCTCCCCCAAGGATGCCGTTCCTGTTGCCCGCATCAAACAGCCTGCAGCCCAGGCCAACCCTGCTGCCGGCGACCGCTTTTTCCAGCGGGACGGAGCCTTTTCTGCCCAGCTGATCCCCCAGGGATCCCTGCAGCTCTACACCCATCCCAGCCGGGGCATGTTCACTCCTGTGATGGCTCAGGCACTGCGCTTGGCCGGCCAGGGGACGCGGGTGTTGATCGTGCAATTTCTCAAGGGCGGGATCAACCAGGGGCCGGAAAATCGTCTTTTGCTGGGCAGCTCGCTGGAGTGGGCCCGCTGTCGTCTGCACCGCTGCATCGATACGCCTCACCTGGAGCCGGAGGAGCGGGTGGCTCTGGACGAGCTGTGGCAATTTACTCAGGAGGCGGTCAGGAGTGGCCGTTATGGCTTGGTGGTGCTAGACGAGTTGGGCCTGGCCATCAAGCTGGGCCTGATCCCGGAGGCGCAGGTGCTGGATTTGATCGATCAGCGCCCAGTCTGGATGGACATGGTGATCACCGGGCCGGAGATGCCGGATTCTCTCCTGGAGCGCGCCGATCTGATCACCCAGCTACGTCCACGGCGGGATCCAGTCCTCGTTCCTCCTTCCCCAGAGGGCGGCCCCCCGCCGAGAATGGATCCCTAGCGGGTCAGCAGCTCGTAGCCTTGCCAGCAGCGACTGCGCTCTCTTCTCCAAACTCTCTGGCCTGTCGGGCAGCCTGTTGCAGCCATGTTAAAAAACGACCGCTGGATCTACGAGCAAGCGCAACGGGGGATGATCGAGCCGTTTTGTCCTGAGCTGGTGCGCCGCGTGGAGTGGAACGGCCAGATGCGGCCCGTCTTGAGCTACGGGCTCTCGTCCTACGGCTACGACATTCGCCTGTCACCGGTGGAGTTCAAGATCTTCCGCCACGTGCCCGGCACGGTGGTGGATCCCAAGCGGTTTAACCCCAAAAACCTGGAACCTGTGGAGCTGCACCACGACGAGATGGGGGACTACTTCATCATCCCCGCCCACTCCTACGGCCTGGGCGTCTCCCTAGAACGGCTGCAAGTCCCGGATAACATCACCGTCATCTGCATTGGCAAGTCCTCCTACGCGCGGGTAGGGCTGATCGCCAACCTCACCCCAGCCGAGGCGGGGTGGCGGGGCTATCTCACCTTGGAGTTCTCCAACGCTTCCAGCGCCGACTGCCGCGTGTATGCCAATGAAGGGGTGGTGCAGCTCCTCTTCTTGGAAGGGGATCCCTGCCAGACCACCTACGCCGACCGCCAGGGCAAGTACCAGGATCAACCCCAGCGGGTGGTGGTGGCCAAGGTCTAGGTGGCACACCCTCCCCCCAATCCCTCCCGGACAAAGCCTCTGGCAACCGGCATCCGTCGGCTATGCTGGAGGCGTGCTGCTGTGTTTGTCCATGAGCCATTCTTTCCTACTGGCTGCTTCTGCTGGCCAAGCCGAACCCGGCCAGCTTCTTCCAGGGAGCGTTGGAGAGCTCAACCCGGATCTCCTAACGGCTAGCTACGACTACTCCCTGCCCCCTGAGCGGATCGCGCAAGCCCCTGTGGAGCCACGGGATCAGGCGCGAATGCTGGTGGTGTACCCAGATAGGCACGAGCACCGCCGCTTCTGCGACCTCCCCGACTACCTGCAGGCCGGGGATCTGCTGGTTCTCAACGACACCAAGGTAATCCCAGCCCGGCTATGGGGGGCTAAGGTTTTGCCGGGAAAGGACGCTTCCGGGGCACGGGTGGAGGTTTTGCTGCTGGAGCCCATCCCGGCCAACACCTCCAAGCAGGAGCAAATCTGGCGGGTCTTGGTTAGGCCAGGCAAACGGGTCAAGGTGGGGGATCAAATCCGGTTTTGGGATCGCCAGGGATCCCCGGCTGAACTGGGGGCCACAGTGCTGGCCGTGGACGCGGAGACGGGTGGCCGGGTGGTGCAGTTGACCTGGGAAGGGGCGGATACCTTTGAGCAGATCCTGGGGCGGGTGGGGCGGATCCCGCTCCCTCCCTATCTGAAAGCTGCCCACGCCCTTGATCCGACAAGCGCGGGAGTCCGACCTGAAGACTATCAAACGGTCTGGGCCAGACACCCGGGCTCGGTGGCCGCCCCCACCGCCGGGCTGCATTTTACCCCCCAGCTCTTGGAGCGGCTGGCCCAAAAGGGGATCCAAACTGCCTACATCACCCTCAACATCGGCCTGGGCACCTTCCGCCCGGTGGAGGCGGAGCGAGTAACCGACCACCGCTTGCACAGCGAGTGGCTCAAGGTGCCAGCGGAAACGGTGGCCACTATTCGCGAAACCCAGGCCCAGGGAAGGCGGGTGATTGCCGTGGGGACAACGGTGGTGCGGGCACTGGAAACGGCAGCCCTCTGCGGCACCCTGCAACCCTGGCAGGGAAAAAGCGACCTCTTTATCTACCCCGGCTACTCCTGGCGGGTGGTGCAGGGGCTGATCACCAACTTTCATCTGCCCCGCTCCAGCCTGATGATGCTGGTGGCAGCCTTGATCGGGCGAGAGCGTTTGCTGGATCTCTACCAAGAGGCCATCCGGGAGGGTTATCGGTTCTACTCCTTTGGGGACGGCATGCTGATCCTGCCCTAGGGAGAACCCTGCCCTTTGGCTAAGGGTTTGCCAGGAGGGTCGGCAGGACGGTCTTGGCCAGTGGCAAACCAAGTTTGGAGGCGCTCCCATTCCACTTGGGGGTAACCATCCACCGCCCAGTTGGCCCGCCGCTGCAACATGTGCAGCGGGAAGAAGGTGGCTAGGGCCAAGACCGGGATCCCTTGCGAGCGAGCTGCTTGAATGCCGGCGTAGGTGGCTTCAAAACTCAAGCACTCCTGAGGGGAAAGCCCCATCCGCTCTAAAAGCAGACGGTGCAACTGCCCCGGTGATAGGGCGGGATCCCCTGCCTCGCCGGTTACGCGGTAGCGAAAGTCATGAGTCAGCCGCGCCAGAGCTGGACAGGGGAAGCGCTCCAAAAAAGCCTCCACCTCAGCAGCGGCGTGGCCGCTCACTAGGCCCACCTTGAGCTGCAGCCGCTCCAGCTTCTCTAGGGCCTCTGCCAAACCGGGGACAAGAAGGGATCCCTTCTGCTCCTGCAGAGCCTGTTGATAGTAAAGGGCCTTGCGGCGCAACAACTCTTCTCGTTGCTTGGGGCTGAGCACCCGTCCCTGGGCTTGCCAAAGCGCCGGCAGGCGCTCCCAATCCGGTCGGCCCAGATAGTGCAGCCGGTAGAGCTCCTTTTGCTCCCGGGATCCCAGATCCCAGGGACGCAGGTTCTCCTCCAGCAGCACTTGGTTGATGGCGTGGAGGTGCAGCCCCTCGTCGTCGGCCACCACACCGCTCCAGCTTAGGATCACCCCTTGCAGCGCCATTGGACAGCCTTACCCCCCACTCCTTGCTCTAGGCAGCACGGGCAGGGGGGGCCATGAAGCTGGGGGGGATGGGTTCGGGGACATGCCTTTGCAGGATCGCGTCGATGGCCTGCATTGCCTCCGCCTCCAGCGACCAGCCCCACACGCCGGCTAGGTCCTCCAACTGCTGGCGCTTGCGCGCTCCCCATAGGATTGCACTCACCCCTGGCTGATCCAAGAGCCAGCGCACCGCCAACTGGGGCAGCGTTTTGCCGTAGCGCTCCCGCGCCAGCCGGCTCAGCTCTTCTGCCGCTTGCAGGTACTGGGAGTAGCGAGGCTCTGCAAACTTGGGATCGATGCCGCCGCGCAGATCTCCAGGCGGAAACTTGGTTTGCGGAGTCAGCCTTCCCCCCAACAGCCCCCGGCAGAGGGGACTGTAGATCAGCGTGGCAATACCGTTGGCACGACAGTAGGGCAGGACATCCGCCTCGATCTGGCGCTCAAACAGGTTATAGGGCGGCTGGGCCGTGTGTAGGGGTCCCGGCAAGGACCCGGAGCTAGAGGATGGCAAGCCCCAGAATTGGCGGCAGTATCTGCTGGAACTCAGTGGTATTCCCTGGTGGATCGGCAAGCTCAAGACGTACTTTTACCTGGCGACAGGACAACTGCAGCGATACCCTTACGTTCCCGAAGCGGAATTGAACTGGGTCAAAACGTAGATTTTATGCACCTCTGAATTAATGCAATTGCTGACAGGAATATCAATCAAACGGTATTTCCCAGCTAGGGGTACAGCAGGTTTTGCCCGTAATTTGGTCAAGGGATACAGCCGTGTTCCAGCACCGCCGCCTAGAATAATCGCCAAAACCCGCTTCATGGTTTCGCCTCCCCTTGCGGTTGTCAGTATCAGGGTGCCCCGCTCCGGTACCGCTGACAAGAGTATCTTACTCCTGTTGTAGCATTTGTTGCACTGCCCTTACTCAGGAACAGTGGATGAGTTCCTGGATGGCATCCCGAATAAATGCCGCATCTACCGGATTTTGGTAGGGATTACCGGCTCGATGCCCCCACAGGGAAGGAATCTCTTTGTACATCGCATTGGGGATGTATTCCGCCTCGGCCCGACAGTCTGCGGGGGTGAAATAGAGATCGGTTTGCCCGGCCATGACCAACGTATGGGCACGAATGCTTCTGAGAGCCGCCTGGTAGTCGCCCTGGTAAATGGGGTTATCACTGACATCACAGCGAATCCAGGTTTCGAGCATCGCCAGCAAATCATGGGGATCACGGCGGCGATAATTGGCCTCCCAACCACGAACCAGGTAGTCTTCCAGCGAGGCATACCCCAACCCCTCATAGAGCCTCTGGTTAAAAAACGGCTGGGATACCGCCCAACTGGCGTAGATGTAGGCAAAAGCCCGAAACCCCCGGTCAGGTACCCCCACAAACCGCCGCCCATTCCAAGCCGCATCCGCTGTCAGCGCCGCCCGTAAACTTTCCAAGAACAGCCGGTTGTGAACCGTAGTTTTAGCCGTACCGCACAGAGCCGCAATCCGTTCTACCCGCTCTGGAAACAGCGCCCCCCAGTGATAGGCCTGCTGCGCCCCCATAGACCAGCCGTAGATGAGGGCAATCCGCTCAACCCCGAAATGCTGCCGCACGAGACTCTCTTGCAGTCGCACATTGTCCCAGTGGCTAAACCAAAAGCCATCTTCCCGCAGCCCACAGTTGGGGTCATTACTGGGCGAAGTCGAACAGCCATTGCCCAGCATATTGGGAATGACAATAAACCAGCGTTCCGGGTCGAGAATGCCATCGGGGGCAATGAGCCAATCAATATCCGAATGGTGCGCTCCGAAGGACGTGGGGTACAGCACCAAGTTATCCCGCCGGGGAGAAAGCTGACCGTAGGTGGCATAGGCCAGCGTCACCCGGGGTAAACAGACGCCACACTGTAGCTCAAAATGCTCCAACTGCCAGAACTGGGTCCTCATCCGGTCAAGGATTGGATGATCTGATAATGCACCCTCAGGTATCCCGCCTCCACGTGTGCCAGATGGGGCCGCAGGTAGGCATGGGCCTGAGCCAGTGCATGGAAAGGCAGCGAAGGGTACAGATGGTGCTCCGCATGGTAGGGCATATTCCACATGAGTAACCGCACCGGCCAAAGCGTAAGCGTCGTGCGGGTGTTGGTCAAAGGATTCTCATCCTGGCTACAGCCCGTGTGTTCCGCCAGCAGAATAAAGCGCAAAATCGGTTGCCCTACCGCCAAAGGCCATAACCACAGTACCAGGAACCCAGGCCAGCCCGTCCCTACCCAGATAGCCATCCCCAGGGCATAAACAGCCAACTGCCACCGCACCGAGCGGATCACCTCTGCCCGTGCCGCTTCGGGAACGTAAGGGTATCGCTGCAGTTGTCCTGTCGCCAGGTAAAAGTACGTCTTGAGCTTGCCGATCCACCAGGGAATACCACTGAGTTCCAGCAGATACTGCCGCCAATTCTGGGGCTTGCCATCCTCTAGCTCCGGGTCCTTGCCGGGAATTTGCGTGTAGCGATGATGCCACGTGTGGTAGTAGCGGTAAAAGGTACTGTTATAAAACGACAGCAACCCTGCAAACCAAGCAACACCGTCGTTGATTTTGGGGCTGGCAAAAGCCGTGCGATGGACGCATTCGTGCAACGCCGCAAACATGGTCGCCAAACTGGTTCCGTAAACCACCAACGCAGGCAGGGCAACCCACCAGCGCCATCCCATCTGGGTCCACCACAGACTCCCACTGACCCCCATAACTGCTAGGTGCATCAGTAATTGCACCCATCCCGCCCGGTCGGAGCGCACATGGAGTTGCTTGAGCACTTCTGCTGGAATCAGACGGTGGGGATCACATGGCCACGCTTCCACAGTACGATTGGCTGACATACCCGCCATAAAAGCCCCTTGGAGTCAACATATTCCCCGGTAATTTTAGACAAACATTGCCGTTGCCATCGTATCCTAGGCAACCCTTTAGCAGTCCAGGGTTGTTTCTCGTTCCCAGGGAGTAATCTGGCGGCTGTACTCCTGCCATTGCTGTTTTTTCAACTTCACGTAAGCATCAACGAAAGCATCCCCCAAAGCCGCCCGAAACATGGCACTGCGATCCAAATGTTCCAGCGCTTCTATTAGGGACGTAGGCAGAGTCGGCAATCCGGGAATCGGGTCGGTGTAGGTATTGTTGTCGCAACGAGTACCAGGGTGACGCTGGTGACAAATCCCATCCAGCCCCGCTGCAATCAGACCCGCCGCCAGGAGATAGGGGTTAGCCGCACCATCAGCCAAACGCAACTCAAACCGACCCGGCTCAGGGATGCGAATCAGGTGGGTGCGGTTGTTGCCGCTGTAGCTAATCGTGGCAGGTGCCCAGGTGGCCCCCGAAGCCGTAGGCGGCGCATGGAGACGGCGATAGGAATTCACCGTCGGGTTGGTCAGGGCACACAACGCCGGAGCATGGTACAGCACCCCGCCGATAAAGTAATACGCCAGCGACGAGAGACCCAGTTCCCCTTTGGCATCGGCAAACAAATTGGTTGTCCCGGTCACATCCCAAACCGACAGATGGGTATGGCAACCATTGCCCGTCAGATGGGGAAATGGCTTGGGCATGAACGTCGCCCGATAGCCGTGCCGTTCCGCAATGCTTTTCACCATGTATTTGAAAAAGGCATGACGGTCGGCGGTAACCAGCGCATCGTCAAATAACCAATTCATTTCAAACTGCCCGTTAGCATCCTCGTGGTCGCTCTGGTAGGGATGCCAACCCAGCTTTTGCATCCCATCGCAGATACCCCGAATCACCGCAAAACGACGCATCAGGCTTTGCTGGTCGTAGCACGGCTTGGCTTGGCAATCCTGCCCATCGGAAATGGCCCACTCCGTAGGGGATAGGAGCATAAACTCACATTCCACCCCCGTCTTGACCCGGAAACCCAGGCGTTCTGCCTGCGCCAACACCTTTTTCAGCACCCAGCGTGGCGTTTGTTCCAAAGGCTCCCCGTTGGCCTGAATCAAATCCGCAGGCATCCACCCCACCTCTGGTTGCCAAGGTAATTGGAATAGGCGCTGGCGATCCGGCTGGGCAAACACATCCGCATCCGCAGGGGTCAAATCCAACCACGTAGCAAATCCCGCAAAACCTGCCTGCCCATCGGCCATGCGGTCAATTGCTGAAGCAGGCACCAACTTGGAGCGCTGCGTGCCAAACAAATCCGTAAATGAGATCAGGAAATAATCAATACCCTGGCTGCGGGCAAGTTCTGAAAGTACCGGCATCATTAGAATTACTAGGGTTATGGAGTCAGTTTAGGCACTCAACCCCGGCAAAAGTGTCATCTCAGATACGAAAGTCCCAACTATCGTGATCAGGGAGAATACAGCCACCTGGCGGAAGCGCTCCATCTGCTCTGGAGAAAAGTTGCTCACCCCAATGGCGCGGATCTTTCCTTCCTGGAGTAGGCGGCCGAAAAAGGCAGCCGTCTCCTCCAGGGGCTCCAAGGGATCCGGCCAATGCACCTGGTAGATGTCGATCACGTCGGTTTGCAGGCGGCGAAGGGAGTTTTCCAGATCCTGAGCTAGCCAACTTAGGCTGCAGTTGCGCACCACCTTGCCGTTTATCCACTGCAGGCCGGCCTTGGTGGCGATCGCCACTCGATCCCGGCAGCCGGCATCCCGGATGGCCCGTCCCAAAAGCTCTTCCGAAAGGCCGCGGCCGTAGGCCGGAGCCGTGTCAAAGAGGGTAATCCCTAGGTCAATGGCCTTGCGGAGGGTGGCATAGGCCTCCTGGGGATCCGCCGGCCCCCACCAATCCCCGGTCATGCTCCAGGTGCCCAACCCCACGCGGCTCAGCCGGAGCCCCGTCTTGGCAAGTGTAACAAACTCCATGGCAACTTCTGCAAAGGATCCCGTTTCAGGATGCTAACAGGCGCCAGGGGAGGACAAAGCCGGTTGCGCAGACAACCCACGTGCCTAGCTGCTGGTGGAAAAAGAGTCCGGGCTTTTGCCTCTACTTTCCTAACTAGAGGCTCAGTAGAGTGGGGATTGAAAAATTCACATCGGCATGGCTCTATGAAGTCCATTTTCCGTCTCTGCCTGGGCGGCGTTGTAATCTGGGGATTCCTGCCTTCTGCCCAGGCGCAGGGGGTCACCCCGCTTTTCCCAGAAACTCCACTGCCCCCCAGCCAAGATATTCCCACCTTGCCCATCGTGCCGGATCCCCGGCCTGTGCCGCCCACACCTACCCCGCGACGACCGCTGCCCAGGGGGAGCTTTGAGGAAATTAGTCGATACTTCCGCGATCTCAACCGAGCTAAGAACCTGGCCCGCCAAGCGGCTGAAATTGCCAACGGGGGCTTGCAGCGCTACCGCGCCGAAGCTGCCATGCACGGGGCGGCCATCGACGCGCCCTTTGAAGAGTTGGAAGATGCCTGGATCTTCACCTTCCGCGGCGGCGAGCCCGGCTTCGTCCAGCCCAGCATCGAAACCCAGGTGCGGGTGGATCGGCGCACCTTCCAGACCACCATCCTCTACAACGGCCCCATCCGCTCTCGGCCCTAAGGAAGCCCTGGGATCCCTGGCATAATCAGAAGAGGGCAAGGGATCGGGGGTATGGCCAAGTTTGTCTTCATCACCGGCGGAGTCGTCTCCAGCATTGGCAAGGGGATCGTGGCAGCCAGCTTGGGGCGTCTGCTCAAGTCCCGCAACTACACCGTGTCGATTTTGAAGCTGGATCCCTACATCAATGTGGATCCCGGCACCATGAGCCCCTACCAGCATGGGGAAGTGTTCGTCACCGACGATGGCGCCGAGACAGACTTGGACTTGGGCCACTACGAGCGCTTCACCGACACCAACATGTCCAAGCTCAACAACGTCACCACCGGCGCCATCTACCAGGCGGTGATCTACAAAGAGCGGCGGGGGGATTACCAAGGCAGCACGGTGCAGGTGATCCCCCATGTTACCCAGGAGATCAAAGAGCGCATCCGGCGGGTGGCCCGCGAGACCAACCCCGACGTGGTGCTGGTGGAGGTGGGGGGCACGGTGGGGGATATCGAGTCTCTGCCCTTTTTGGAGGCCATCCGCCAATTTCGCAAAGATGTGGGCCGGGCCAATGTGGCCTATGTGCATGTTACCCTGGTGCCTCTCATCAAGGCGGCGGGGGAAATGAAAACCAAGCCCACTCAGCACTCAGTCAAGGAGCTGCGCTCGATTGGGATTCAGCCAGATGTGTTGGTGTGCCGCTGCGAGCAGCCCTTGCCCCGCAGCATCAAGGAGAAGATCTCCGAGTTTTGCGACGTGCCGGTGGAATGTGTTATCCAGGCCCAGGATGCCCCCAGCATCTACGATGTGCCCTTGGTGCTGGAGCAGGAAGGGTTGGCGCAGCGGGTTTTGCAGATCCTCAACCTGGAGCCGCAGCAGCCGGATCTGCGCGAGTGGGAGCTCCTGGTGCAGCGGCTGCACCACCCTCAAGAGCAAGTGGAGATCGCCATTGTCGGCAAATACGTGCGCCTTACCGACGCCTACCTCTCGGTAGCGGAAGCCCTGCGCCATGCGGGCCTGGCTCTCAATGCCGGCGTTACTTTGCGCTGGATCTCTTCTGAGGAAGTCGAGGAGCGGGGGCCAGAAGCCCTGCTGGCCGATGTAGACGGCGTGGTGGTGCCGGGTGGGTTTGGCAGCCGCGGCATCGAGGGCAAGGTGGCCACCATTCGCTACGTGCGCGAGCGGGGCATTCCCTTTCTGGGGCTGTGCCTGGGCATGCAGTGTGCGGTGATCGACTGGGGATGCAACATTGCCGGCCTGGAGCGGGCCAACAGCTATGAGTTCGATCCCGACACCCCCCACCCCGTCATCAGCCTGTTGCCAGAGCAAAAAGATGTGGAACATTTGGGGGGAACCCTACGCCTGGGCCTCTACCCCTGCCGCATTCTGCCCGACACCCTGGCGGCCAAGCTCTACGGTGAGACAATTGTTTATGAGCGCCACCGCCATCGCTATGAGTTCAACAACGCCTACCGCAGCCTATTCCTCGAGTCCGGCTACGTGATTAGTGGTGTCTCGCCCGATAACCGCCTGGTGGAAATTATCGAGCTGCCCAGCCACCCCTTTTTCATCGCCACCCAATTCCATCCCGAGTTTCGCTCCCGCCCCAACCGTCCCCATCCCCTCTTTTTGGGGCTGATCGAGGCTGCTTTGCGCAGCCGTTCCCGGCCGCAAGCCCTGCAGTTGCAGAACACAGGCTAGGGCATTGGGGTTAATTCAAGAGTTGTCGTTTCTAGCGCGCTATGCCCCGCCACCGAAAAAAGTCGGATTTGCCCAGCAAAATCTGTCTCACCTGCGGCAGGCCCTTCACCTGGCGCAAGAAGTGGGCCGACTGTTGGTCAGAGGTGAAATACTGTTCTGAGCGGTGTCGCAACCGTCGCCCCAAGGGATCTCTTCCAGCTAACGGTTAGGGCAGATAATGGGATCCCGGACGCAGGGGGGAAGGGTTGTCGATGCGGTTTCTCAAGTGGCTGTTGCACAATCCTCACGAAACCGAAGAGGAGGATCCCTTTTTGCGGGCCATCACCCGCATCGAAAGCCTGATCTCGAAGCTGCTTTCCATCTTGATGATCGGCCTGATTGTGGTGGCCGTGGTGGATTTGGCCCGCTTCCTGGTGGCCGATCTGCTGCGGGAGCCAACCGGGTTTTTCTCCACTACTTTGATCGAGATTTTCGGCCTTTTTTTGAATATCCTGATCGCGCTGGAGATTCTGGAGAACATTACCGCCTACTTGCAAAAGCAGGTGGTGCAGGTGGAGCTGGTGATTGTTACCTCTTTGATCGCGGTGGCGCGCAAGATCATTATTTTTGATTTTGAGAAGCTGGGGGGTCTAGATCTCATTGGGCTGGCAGCGGCAACGCTAGCCCTCTCCGTTAGCTACTGGCTGGTGCGGCGGGCCAAACCCCCATTCCGGTCGGGGGATGAGTAAGGCCGGACGGATCCTGGTAGGATAGGGGCGGAGCTTTCTGGCAAGAAACGTGCGCGTGCCCTCTGGCATCACCCACCTGTTCAAGCTGGCTTTGCTGGCAGTGCTGCTTTGGGTGGGATCCGGCGTTGTTTCGGCTCTGGCCCGCCCGCATTCTTCTTACGATTTGCTCCTGGCACAACAGTTGGGCAAAACCGTGAAAACCTACAACAGTCCTCCCCCCATGGTGATCGACCCGGCCAAGTCCTACACGGCCACGCTGGAGACCACCGCCGGCACGATGGTTTTGGAGCTGTTCCCGCAGGAAGCTCCCCTTGCCGTCAACAATTTTGTCTTTTTGGCCCGGGATCACTTCTACGATGGCGTCATCTTTCACCGTGTCATTCGGGGCTTCATGATTCAGGGCGGGGATCCCACCGGCACGGGGCGAGGCGGGCCGGGGTACCGCTTTCCCGATGAGCCGGTGCAGCGCCCCTACACGCGAGGAACCTTGGCCATGGCCAATGCCGGCCCCAACACCAACGGCAGCCAGTTTTTTATCATGCATGCCGACTATCCCCTGCCGCCCAACTACACCATCTTTGGGCAACTAATCGAGGGGGAGGACGTGTTGGATAAAATTGCTACTGCACCCACCGGCCCGCAGGATCGTCCCCTCAAGCCGGTGGAGATCAAGTCTGTTCGCATCTCGGAATCGAACTAGGTTGGGCCAATCCGGCAAAACAGTTTGGTTAAATTAACTTGGCCTCTGGCCCCATTTTTGCAACTTGCTCTATGGGGGACTCAGGTATGGAGTTCGCTAGGCCCCGGCGAATGTCCCCCCGCATTTTGGCTCTGGATTTTGATGGTGTGCTCTGCGACGGGCGGGCGGAGTATTTTGCCTCTTCCTGTCGGGTCTGCGCCCAGGTGTGGGGCCTTGCTCCTGCCCAGTTGGAGTCGTTGCGCCCTGCCTTCGACCGCCTGCGCCCGCTGATCGAGACCGGCTGGGAGATGCCCCTGCTGCTGTGGGGGCTGCAGCAAGGGATCCCCGAAGACGCTTTGCGCCAAGACTGGCCCGGCTGGCGGCAGCGGTTGTTGCAGGGAGCGGGGATCTCCGAGCAGGCTTTAGCCCAAAGGCTGGATGAGGTGCGGGATCGCTGGATCGAAGAAGATCTGCAGGGCTGGCTGGGGCTGCACCGCTTTTATCCGGGAGTGGCGGCTTGGATGCGCCAGATCCAGGCTGCTGGCGAGCCCCGCCTGGCCATTCTCAGCACCAAGGAGGGGCGGTTTATCCAGCAGCTTTTGCTCCGCGAAGGGATCCAACTGCCGCGCCACCGTATCCTGGGCAAGGAGGTGCGCGCCCCCAAGGCCACCACCCTCCGGCGGCTGCTAGCAGCGACCCAGGTAGCGCCTGAGGAACTCTGGTTTGTCGAGGATCGCCTGCAGACGCTGCGCCAGGTGCAAAGGGTGCCGGACCTGGAGCAGGTGCTCTTGTTTTTGGCTGCCTGGGGCTACAACCTGCCCGAAGAGCGGCAAGAGGCGGCGCGGGATCCCCACCTCCATTTGCTTAGCCTGGAACAGCTCTTCCAGCCCTTTGAGCAGTGGTTGGCTGCTCCTTCCCCCCGCCTTGCTATCAGCCCGGCCAGCCCGGAAGACTTGAGCCGGGCCCGGCTCACCCCTGGCCGGAAACGCCCGGAAGCCGGTTTGGCCTCGCTGGTGCTGACCTTGGTGGAGCTGCTGCGGCAGTTGATGGAAGCGCAAGTGGTGCGACAGATGGAGGCCAACCGCCTTTCTGCCGAGCAAATCGAGCGGGCCGGCAGCAGCCTCCAGGCCCTGCGGCAGCAAATTCGGCAACTCTGCGCCCTGCTGGAGATCGACCCGGCAGAGCTCAACCTAGATCTGGGGGATCTGGGCTCTCTCTTGCCCCGCCAGGGGGACTACTACCCCGGCCAACCCCACGGCGAGGGATCCCTGCTGGAACTGTTGGATCGGCTGATCAACACCGGGATCGTCATCGACGGCGAGATCGACCTGGGCTTGGCCGACTTAAGCCTCATCCACGCTCGCCTACGATTGGTGCTCACCTCCAGCGCCAAGCTTTCTTGAAACCAGGAAGTGTCGATGGAGACAATTGGGAGAAGAAATGCCAGAAGCAAGCTAGGGAGGCCGGAAATCGCGGTATGCTGGCTTTGGATCCCGTTAATCTCTCTTCATAGTCTTCCCCTATGGATGTCTTCGCCCCAACCGGAAACCTGCATGCCGGCGCCATTTGGCCGGAGGTGGTGGTTACCCTCACGCTGTTGATCGTCCTGGTGGTGGATTTGGTGGGTGGGTCGGCGGCGCGCAAAAGTCTTCCGGCCCTCTCCCTCTTTGGTTTGCTTGGGGCCTTGGTGACCTTGGTGTTGCAATGGCAGCAGCCCCAGTTGGAGAGCTTCTTGGGCAGCTTTGCCGCGGATCCGGTGAGCATTCTCTTCCGCGGCCTGGTGGTGGCGACGGCAGCCCTGACGGTGATGATGGCGGAGCGCTACTTCCTCCAGGCAGGCGCGCCCACGGGCGAGTTCTATGTGCTGCTCCTCACGGCCACCTTGGGGGGCATGTTCCTCGCCGGGGCGACGGATCTCATCATGGTGTTCGTCTCCTTGGAAACGCTGGGCATCGCCAGCTACCTGATGGCCGGCTACACCAAGCGGGATCCGCGTTCTTCCGAGGCGGCCCTGAAGTATCTGTTGACGGGGGCCAGCAGCACCGCTATCTTCCTCTACGGCATGTCGCTGCTTTATGGCCTGTCGGGGGGGCAGACCCAGTTGGCGGCTATTGCGCCCTACCTGGCCAATGCCGGGCTGGTGGGGATCCTCGCTTTGGTGTTCTGCCTTGGGGGCATTGGCTTTAAGCTGGCGGCGGTGCCTTTCCACCAGTGGACTCCTGATGTCTATGAGGGATCCCCGACGCCGGTGGTGGCCTTCTTGTCGGTGGGATCCAAGGCGGCAGGCTTTGCCCTGGCCATTCGCTTTTTGGCCACCGTCTTTCCGGCGATGACAGAAGAGTGGCGGGCGGTGCTCTCGGTGCTGGCCATTTTGACCATGGTGCTGGGGAATGTGGTGGCGATTGCCCAAACCCGCCTCAAACGACTGCTGGCCTATTCTTCTATTGGGCAGGCGGGCTTTGTCTTGATCGGTTTGGTGGCGGGCACCGAAGCGGGCTATGCCAGCTTGATTTTTTACCTGATGGTCTATTTGGCCATGAACCTAGGGGCTTTTCTGTGTGTCACCCTCTTCAGCCTCAAGACTGGCACCGACGAAATCAACGAGTACAGCGGCCTCTATCAGAAGGATCCCTTTCTCACCCTTTGCCTGAGCATTTGTCTGCTCTCCCTGGGCGGGTTGCCGCCGCTGGCCGGCTTTTTCGGCAAGCTCTATCTCTTCTGGGCCGGCTGGCAGGCAGGAGAATACACGCTGGTGCTGGTGGGCCTGGTGACTAGCGTCATCTCCATCTACTACTACGTGCGGGTGGTGAAAACCATGGTGGTAAAAGAGCCGCAGGAGATGTCGCTTTCGGTGCAAAACTACCCCCCAACCGACTGGCAGGCCGAGGGCATGCCGGCTTTGCGGGTGGGCATGGTGGTGACGCTGGTGGCCACCATCTTCGCTGGCATCCTCTCCAATCCTCTATTTACCCTCTCCACTCAGGCGGTGGAGCAAAGCCCGTTTTTGGGGTTCCCGACAGCCCAGGCTTTTGCTCCAGGGTCGGCCAGCCCTTCTCTGGCCGTTGCAGGATCTGCAGCTTTGCCTAGCCGCGGTTCCTAGACCTTCCTCAAGGGCGCCGCAAGGCACGGCTCCCTTACCCCCAGCCCTTCTCCCTTCGGAAGGGGAAATTTACTGGGACAATTGACCCGATGTTGTTGAGACGGTTTCTGGGCTATCTCAATTCCTGGGATCCCTGACCAGCAGCCGTCCACAACCAAACAGAATCTCAAATACCTTCTAGGCTGACATTGAGAAAGCGGGCGATCTCAGCGGCTTGGTTTTCGATCTCGGCCAGGGGAGGGGGCTGGCCGACGCCGGTGAGGGGGATGTCGCCGCGTCCTTTTATGCGCAAGTAGATGGCGCGGCGAGGGTTGAAGCCCTCTCGCAGCTCCACCCGCAGGCTTTGCACCTCGGCAAAGTCGTATTCTAGGCGCACCTCGCGGTTTTTGCCCGGAAAGCCCTGCCGCACCAGGGTTATCTTCTGGGTGCGGCGGTCGAACTCGTTGTAGCCGCCCCCCAGGTTCCAGTACAGGCTCAGCCATTGATACAGCCCCGCCAGGGATCCGAGCACGCCGTAGAAGAGCATGGCAATGCCCTGGGGAATGAACACCAGGCTGGCGGGATCGGAAAAGGGGAGCAAGTTGCGGTGGAAATAGCTGGAAAGACCCGCCAGGGTAAAGCCCAGCCCACCCCCTGTCAGCGCCACCGCCCAAAAGTAGACGCTGGGCCGCCGCGACCCGATTACGGTGTAGCGCAGCAGGTCTTCCGAGCGAATTTCGGGAACAGTCGCAGACACAGACGGGATCCCTGTCGATTTTCCAAGTTGGCTTCTCCCATTTTATAGGCGGGGAGGAGCTTGCCCTGTGGAGCAGCAAGAGAGTTAGCATTTTTCCGCCGCCAACAACAAGAGCAGCCAGGGGGTTGGTCCTTTTGCAATCCAGCCTCAGGGGGGCGAAGCAGGAGAGGGGGTTAAGCGCTGCGGCCCTCTCCGCTTCTACGCTGGGATCGCCCTCAATTTAGGGCTGAGGCTCGCGCGGCGTCACAATTTCCCCTGCCCCTGGGGTGACGGCTGGAGGTTTAGAGTTGCCAGTGGCGCTGGGAGAGGGGTCGCCCTCAGGGGTGGGAGGAGGGGAAGGGGTCTGGTCTGGCTCGGCAACAGGAGGAGAAGGCTCAGGGTCGGGGGGCTCGGCTGCGGGAGTTGGGGTTGGCAAGGCAGCTTCCTGAGCCGTTCGCTCCCCAAAGGCCGAAAGGGCAATCGCCGCTTCCCCGCGGCTGACCGGCTCAAAGGGGTTAAACGTGCGGATGGGGCCGAAGGTGCGCAACACCGTGGAGGCATTCTCCAGGCTGCGATCCGCCACCAGGGGGGCAACGGCCTCGTCGGGGATCTGGGCCGCATCGGTAAAGCCCCAACGCTCCTCCAGCTCTGCTCGGGATCCCTTGATCTGGCCGGGCGGCAAATCCAGAGGTGCCTTCATGCGGATCAGCTCTGCCCGCGACAGCAGGCTGTTGGGGCGGAACTCGCGGTTGGCATCGCCGACCACCAGGCCGGCAGCTCCCAGGGCCTGGATGTAGCGAAAGTTGGGATCCTCCTCCGGCACATCCAAAAACAAGGGGCGCTCGCCAGCGGATCCCAAACGGATTTGGCGGCTGGGCTGGTCGGCGTGAATGGCGTTGTTGGCCAGCACCAACCAGCGGGCAAATTCGCCGCGACGAACGCTACGCTGCGGCTGAAACTCACTGCCAACAATATCGGCAAAGACACCCAGCCGATCCAGATCAGAGACAGCACGGGCCACCAGGGATCCGGGCTCCAGATCCGTGAAACGGCTGCTGACCTGGCTGGGCGGGGGCGTGAAGGAAGCAGGGGGGGTGGCAGGAGCAGAGGGGGAGCGGGATCCCGGCAGAGGCGTGGGCGTCTCCGGTCGGTCGGCGGAGAGAGGGGGAGGCAGGCCCACCGGTCGCACCGCTCTTTGCAGCCGCTCTCCCCACTCGGTTCCCTGACAGGCCGACAACAGCCCCAGCAGCAAGGCAAAACCAGCGGCCCTGAGCCAGGTGCCGGCTGGAGGCAGCGACCGCCTAGACTGCTTGAGCCGATTGAGCTGATGCTGCAATGCTTTCTCCCCCTCTACTGAGCCCATTTGCGGCTGAACTCCTCCAGCACATCCAACAAGTTCAGCAGGCTTTGCATCGGCAACAGATCCGCCAGGGGCAATTCTTTGCGCCCACCCCCCACTTTTACCGGGATCCGTTGCAAGATCTCCGTGACCGCGTCCTCATCCACCTTGCCTGCCCTCACCTGGGGGGCCAGTTGTTCTGCCAAGAGGGTGTGCAGATGGGCATCCCGCAGGTAGAGGTGGCAGCGGGCTACATCGATGTAAACTTCCTCGCCAATGGCAGCGGCCAACTGCTCGATCTCTGGGTTGCTGGGCACTTGGGCCATCGCTCAGCTCCGTCAGTGGTTGCCCTCTGCCGATCATAACTTGGGCCCACCTCAGGGAGAGCTGGCGGCAGAGCGGGCCGGTAGAGGCAGGGCGAAGTTCTCTTGCAACTGCCGCAGCAGCAACAGGTGTTCCAGCGCCAGGCGATCCCGTTCTGTGCGCAACTGGCTCAGTTGGGCCTGAATTTGACGGATATCGGCCTCGTCAGAGTCCCAGGTTTGCAACAGGCGGTAGAGGCGCTCTTGTTGGTTGGCAATCTGCCGGTTCAGGCGGGCCAAGCGGCGGCTGAACTCCCTATCCATTTCCTCGGCCAGCTCGAGGTCGGGCAGCAGAGCCAGGCGATCCCAATGGATGCCCAGGTCGGCCAAGGTGGGGAGGGGCGGATCCAACTCCTTAAGGAGGGGGAAATCGGGAAAAGGCGATAGCTCTATCTCGGGAGAGGCCGGTTGGTTTTGGGCGGGGGTGGAAGCCTGAGAGCCGGCCAGCGGTTGGGTGAGACGGGATCTGGGTGAGGGCAGGTTGGTGGGCTCCAGGGCATGGGGATAAGGACGTGAGTCCTGCGGCGCTGCGAAATGGCTGCCACTGGGGTCAGCCTGGGCCGACAAGGATCCCAGACTAACTAGCCAAAGGCAAACTGCCAAACCGCAAGCTCCGCGAACTGCTTTTTCCACCCTCCACTCCTCAATCTTTCTCAAGCCTGCTCAGAATCATTCCCAGCTCACCTCGTCGCCGAGGTTCGGCGTTGTCTCAAACAAAATTGAGTAGGCATCTTGTTTTTGCCCCGGCTCGAACAGATAGCGCTGGGCAACCCGGGCAGAGGCAGGCACGATGGCCACCCGCACCGGCGGCTCCTCTAGCGACACCAACGGCTGGGGATGCGACCAACGCCAGCCCGCCCAGCCGGCTCCCGCCAAGGCCACCCCAGCCGCTGCCACCCGTCCCCAAGGGGTGCCCCTGCACCGCCGCCAGCTCAGATCGAGCGCCGGCCTGCGGTCCAGCTCCTCGAACACGCGGCTGATCAGCAGCTCTGTTTGGCCAGGATCCAAAGTTGGGGCCTTGAGGTTGGCCAAGCCGGCCTGCAAGGCTGCCAGTTGGCTGTACAGTTGCCGCGCTTGGGGATCGCTGGCCAGCCAGTCTTCCACCTGCCGCGCCTCTTGGGGCGACAATTCCCCATCCAGGTAGGCGCTCAACTGTTCAAAGCGCTCCTCCACCAGCGGCAGTTCTGGCTGGGAGTCCTCGCGGTCGGGGTTAAGGTTGCCGCGAACCATGGTCATTCACCATCGAGGTAGGGTTTTAGGGTGGATTGTAAGCGGGCGCGGGCGCGGGCAATGCGAGACTTAACGGTGCCCAAAGACACTCCTGTGATCTCGGCAATTTCCTCGTAGGCCATCCCCTGAATTTCCCGCAGCAGGATTGTCTGGCGAAAAACCTGAGGCAGGTCGCGGACGGCTTGGTGCAATTGCTCGTAAAACTCGCAGGTGGTGAGGTGCTCATGGGGGCTAGGGCTCTCGCTGGGCAGCTCCCATTCCACCTCACTGTCCCGCATCGAAATCGGGGCATCCAAAGAAAGGGGCTGCTGCTGCCGTTTGCGCTTGCGCAGCTCGTCATAGAACAGGTTGGTGGCAATCCGCCCCAACCAACTGCGAAACTTCGCCGGCTCCTGCAGCCGCTTTAGGTGGCGGTAGGCCCGGATCCAGACTTCCTGGGCCAGGTCGTGCCGGTCAGGCCAGTCGGGGGCCAGGTGGTAGAGCACCTTGTCCACATAGGCCTGGTGACGGCGTATCAGCTCAGCGAAGGCCTCGCGGTGGGGCCGGGATCCCTGCTGGCAGAGCAGCACCAGATCCACGTCAGCGAGCTTTTCGGGCCGCACAGGCACGTCCTTCACCCAGACCGACCAGCGCTGGCCACTGATGTCGCTGAGGGCAGCATCCATAGGTACCCATAGATTATCGAAGGACAACGACGGAGGGATCCCCTCCCAAGCAGAACCTCTGTTAGCTAGACGATAATGGCGCAGTTTGAGTTCCTCCCGCTCGGCCCCCACTCCCCAAACTCAAGGCAGCTGCAAAGGTTCCAGAGGCCGCAGCGGCTACAAGCTCTCGGATTTTGGGGCAGGGGACCCGACCTAGGGCGAACACTCTGCAGGATAGCCCTTGAGCCGGCGACTGGGCTACAGTGGGCTTGCGCTAGGGTCAACCGGCATGAATTCTGATGTCTCTGCTGCCCTCCTCTCCGAGCTCAAGGCGGTGCCGACGCTGGCCCAACTCTCAGCAGCCTCTCTGCAATGGTTGGGATCCCAGGTGAAGCTGCGGGATATTGCGGCAGGACAGGCGCTCTTGATGCAGGATGCCTGGGGCAACGTCGTTTATTTGATCCTCTCTGGCTGGGCCAAGGTGCGGCGGTCTGTGGGGATTCGCACAGCAGAAGGGACACAAGACAGCGCCCAAACCCTGGCTTTGCTCGGGCCGGGCGCTTGGGTGGGGGAAATGGCGGTGCTGGACGAAGCCCCCCGCTCGCGGGATGTGCTGGCCCTGACCCCGCTGCGGGCGGCCGGGATCCCGGCGGCCACCTTCAAGGCGCTGATGCTGCAGGAGCCGCACCTGTGTTATCGCCTGGCTTGCAGCCTCTCCCGCCGCCTGCGCCTGGCCAATTTGCAGGCCGATCTGGATCGACAAAGCCCCCCGCTGCGGGTGGTGCATGCGCTGGTACAACTGGCAGAGGCCTTTGGCGAGAAAACCGAGCAGGGCGTGCGCATTGTTTACCCTCCCCTCCAGGATTTGGCCGATATCAGCCAGGTCAGCCGGGAGGTAGCGGCGGCGGTGCTGGGCCGCCTGCAACAGCAAGGGGTGATTCAGGTGTTGCCGGAGCACCAGTCTCTGCTGCTGGTGCAGTACGCCAAACTGGTAGAGGCCACCCGCCTGCTCTAGGTGCATCCGTCCTGTTTTGGAGACTGCCCATGCGCCCCCGGCCCATCCCGCCCCGGCCCGGACAAGAATCCGTCTGGGACTACCCGCGCCCGCCCCGCCTGGAGCCAACCGCCGAGCGGGTGGAAGTTTTCTTTAATGGCGAGCTCATCGCCCACAGCTGCCGCTGCTACCGCATCCTGGAAACCAGCCACCCGCCCACCTACTACATCCCCCCCGCCGATGTGCGGCTGGAGTATCTCCGCCCCAGCGCCCGCACCTCCTTCTGCGAGTTCAAAGGATCTGCCCGCTACTGGACGGTGCAAGTTGGATCCCAGGTGGCCGTGGATGCCGCCTGGAGCTATCCGGATCCCAGCCCGGAGTTTTGGCCCATCCGCGACCACCTCGCTTTTTATGCGGGCCGCGTGCAGGAGTGCCGGGTGGATGGAGAACGAGTCCGGCCCCAGCCGGGAGATTTCTACGGCGGCTGGATTACCTCCAAGGTCGTAGGCCCCTTCAAGGGGGAGCCGGGGAGCTGGGACTGGTAGGCTCTAGGCAAGAGGGGATCCCTTTTGCCGAGGAAAAGGACTACAGTTAAGTCGATAGGGGTCAGGTGTCCAAAGACGCCTTGACGCGAGCAGGAAAGCGGACAAAAGCCATGACGGTGCGGGTGCCCCTCGACTACTACCGGGTTTTGATGCTGTCACCACGGGCGGACGAGCATCAGATCGAGCAGGCCTACCGAGAGCGGCTCGATCCCAAGCCGGGCGAGCGCTCTTGGCTGCTGGGGTTTTCGCCGCAGGCCGTGGAAGCTCGCGCTCAGCTTATTCAAGAGGCAGCCTCGGTGTTGCTTAACCCAGAGGCGCGACAAAACTACGACGAACACCTGACACCGGCGGATCCCACCCTGACGGTGGAAGAGCCCCTCTTGCCAGGAGTGCTGTGTTTGTATTGCGAAGTCGGAGAGTACCAAGCGGCCTTAGATTTGGCTCAACAGATGCTGGAGCAGGGCCACCCTGCCCGTTCTGACGCCATTTTGGCGCGGGCCATCGCCCGGTTGGAGCTGGGCCGGGAAGCCTGGCAACAGGGATCCTACGAAGAGGCGGCGCGCTCTCTGCAGGCGGGCCTGGCGGAGCTGGAGGAGTATCAGGCTTTTCCGCAGCTGCAAGCAGAGCTCCGCCTTGATCTGGGCAAGCTGCGTCCCTACCGCATTTTGCAGCTCCTCAGCCTTGAGACTAGCGCCCCCGCCCAAATCGGCAAAGAGGCGCTTGCCGATCCTGTCCTGGCGCGGCAGCAAGGGCTTGCCCTCCTGAAAGCCATGCTGGACGAGCGGGGTGGCATTGAAGGAAGTGGGCAGGATGGCTCTGGCCTCAGCACAGAAGATTTCTTGCGCTTCATCCAGCGGGTGCGCCGTCACCTTACTCTCCAAGAACAGCAGGAGCTGTTTGAGCGAGAGGCCGAGCGTCCCTCGCTGGTGGCCGCCTACTTGGCCGTGCAGGTGTTGCTGGCAGCAGGCTATCTGGAAAAACGTCCGGCCTTGGTGCGGCGTGCCCGCGGCTACTTGGCCCGCCTGGCCCAGCGGCAGGATGTCCATCTGGAGCAGGCCATCTGCAGCCTGTTGCTGGGGCAGACCGAGGAGGCGCTTGACCATCTGCGCTCCAGCCAAGAAACAGAGGCCCTGCAGTTTATCGAAGAACACTCCGCCGGCTCCCCTGACCATCTGCCGGGTCTGTGCCGCTTCACAGAAAGGTGGTTTCAAGAGGAGGTGTTCCCAGAGTTTCGCGGCCTGGAAACTGCCCAAGCAACCTTGCAAGCTTACTTCGACAACCCCCAGGTTCAGGCTTACCTGGACGAGATGCCCAGTCGCGAGAGCTCGCCGGCGGGGACGCTATCTCCCCCATCTTTCCACCCCGCACCCCATTTGCCTGCTATGGTGGGTGGCCCACGCCTAACTGAGCAAACACAAGAATCGCCTCGCCCGCCCGCCCCCTTTCCGCGGGGAGGGACAGCGCCTCCTCCAGAGCCCCCGCGTATGTCCGATTTGCCCGCCTACCGGCGCGGCGAGGGGCCGGCCAAGCCCCCCTTCGAGGAAGGGATCCCACACGCCCACGAGTGGGGATCGCAGGAGGTGGAGCGTTACCGCCGCAGCCGCCTGGGATCCCGCCGTGGTCGGGGTGAGCGCCCTGCCATTCCCCTCGGCATCGGCTTGGCCGGAGTGGTCGGCGTGGGCATCCTCTCCCTGCTGGTGATCTGGCAGATGCTGAGGAGCCTGTTCACGCCGCCAGCGCCGCCGCTGGAGCAGCCCCAGGTGCAACTGGAGCAGCCGCCGGTTGCCATCGACGCTCCGGGCCAGCCAGAACCCACGCCTGAGCCTGAATTGACCGGCCCTCTGGCCGAGTGGCGGGGTGTGCGACAGGTGCGGGTGATTGCCAATGAGGGCATTAACATTCGCCAGCAGCCCAGCCTGACTGGGGCTATCGTCGGGGCCGCCCCGCGCCAAGCTTTGCTGCGGGTGGTAGAGGTGCAGGCTGGCGAAGGACAGGTGCCTGTCTGGTTGCGCGTTGAGCGAGAGGGGGCCCCAGGGGGATGGGTCGCTGCCCAATCCGGCTCAACCCGTCTGGTGGAGCGACTCTAAGCCTTTCCTGCTGCCAGCTTCCGTTCTCCTTTTGGGGGATAACCTGTCTCCCGTTTGCCTGCAGTGGATATTCTGCGCAATGCCCCGCTGGGAATCTACCTGGAAGAGCCGCGCACCTGGCTGCACCGCCTCGATCCGCGCGTGAAGCTGGCCTGGCTGCTCAGCTTTCTGCTCAGCCCAATTTTGGCTGGCAATGGCTGGCGCCTGGCCGTGGTGGCGGTTCTGTTGTTCTTGACGGTGGCAGCCCGCCTGCCGCGTCGGGTCTGGTCGGGCCAGCTCTCGCTGGTGTTAGCCCTCAGCCTGCTCACTTTTGGGATCACCAGCTTCGCTCCCGATGGGTTGGGGGTTTTCCCGCAGCCGCAGCGGCAGGACGCGCAGGTGGTGGGCTATGGGCTCATCCCCGGCTATGACGGGGGGGTGGAAGAGGGATCCCGCGCAGCAGCCAAGCGGGCCTGGCGGGAGCAAACCCGTGCCTGGCCGACTCCCTACCGCTACCGCTTGCTGCAGGTTTCCCTAGGGGAGCGAACCTTTCAGGTGTCCCGCCGTTCCCTGTCGGTGGCTTTGCGGCTGGGCACCCTCATCTTTACGCTGCTCTACGCCACCAATTTGTTTTTGCTGACCACAGCCCCAGAAGAGATCACAGAGGGGATCGGCCACCTGGTGCAGCCTCTAAAACGCTGGGGATGGCCAGTTGCGGAGGTGATCCTCACTCTCACCTTGGCGCTGCGCTTTCTGCCGCTGGTGATGGAGGAGGTGCAAAACCTGGTGCGGGCGGTGCGCACCCGCGATGTCCGCTGGGGATCCCTCAGCTTCCGGGGCGGGATCCAAACCCTGCTGGCTCTGGTGGAGCGCTTTTTTGAAAACCTGCTCCTGCGGGCAGAGCAGACAGCCATGGCCATGCAGGCGCGTGGGCTGACCGGCCCCGACCACCCCTTGCGCTGGCACCGCCTACACCTGCGGCAGCTAGATCGCGGGGCGCTGGCCCTGCTGCCCCTGTTTTGGCTGCTGAGGGCCTTGTCCCCCTGAGGCTACGGCCGGGGGACGCAGTTCCTTGCCAGCCAGCGGCAGGAGCAGCCGGGCAACGGAGCGCCCATCCCCAGAGGAATAGAAGGAGAGCTGCCCTCCCATCCGCTGCAGTAGCCGTTGGCACAGGCCAAGTTCCAGGCCGGGGCTCGCCGAGAGCGGCGATTGGAAGAGGGGATCGGCGTAGATGACCTGTTGCGGATCCCATTGCAAGGCCGTCAGCAGGTGGGGATCGAAGCTGCCCTGATCCACCACCAGCAGCTCTGCATAGCCCTCTGTGGCTTGGCTCCACAGATCCAGCCGCCCCCCCTCCGGGCTGCGCAAGGCAGCGGCCAGCAGCACTTCCCAGAGGATCATCTCCAATCGCCCGACATCGCCCTGGACGACGAGGCTGAGGTCGCCGTGGGCGCGCGGCCACAGCTTGCGTTTTTGGGTCAGGCCCTCCACTCGGCGCAGGCTTTTGCGCACCAAGGTTGCTAGGGGCACCGACAGCAACTGCGGCTGCACCTGCCACGTTTCCGTCTGCAACAGCGGCTCGGCGAAGACGGCCAGATCCCGCAGCTCCCTGCCGATTTCCACCACCTTTTGCCAGCGGGTGGCCTCATCTCCCCGGATGCCCGGCACTTGGCCAAGGCGGCGCAGGCCGTCCAGCAGGGCATTTTGCAGATCCAGCAGGCGGCGGTGCTTGTACCAATTCAACTCGCTGAGCACCTCCTGCCGCTCCTGCAAAGTTTGCACCCAAAGCAAGCGCCGCAGCGTCCAGCCACAGGTTTGGGCCATCAACGTCACAGCCGCCTGCTCCTCTGCCTCCCAGACTCTGTCCGCCTCTGCTCCCAGGATCAAAACCCCCAGGGGCTCCGGCAGCGAGGGATCCGTCTCCCCCAAGGGCACCAGCAGCCAGGATCCCAGGCCCACCGAGTTTAACCAGGCGCGGCTGGCAGCCGGGATCTGGTCTTGGGCAAGCGGGAGGGGACCCCTCGCCTGCAGCGCAGCGGCCAGCAAGGGATCCTGCCGATTGATCTCAGTGGGGCCGCTGGGGCAGAACTCGGGGGCAGCGGCAAAGGGCGGCTGCAAGCAGGCCCGGCTCTCCCCCGGCTGCCAACTGACCACCAGCGCCAAAGGGATCTGGAGGAGTTGGGCCGCCTGTTGGGCGATGGTGGCGTAGAGAGCCTCAGGGGTGGCCAGGTTTTGCAAAGTCAGACAAGTGGCGATCAGGCCGCTGAGCAAGTGCTCTTGCCGTTCCTGCCGTTGCTGAGACCGAAGTTGCCGCAGGAGCAATCCCACTTGTTGGGCAGTCCCGCGCAGCAGTTGCCGTTCTTCTCGGCTCCAAGCCCTTGGCCGCGGGTGGAGCACTAGGATCAGCCCTTCGGGGGTGGCAGTGCCGCTGGCGCCGGTATGAGTCAGCATGAGGGAGCGCACCCCCAAAGGGGCCAGTTCTTGCCGCCAGGAGAGCAGGCGCAGATCCTGGTCGTAGTTTTCCGCCGCCACCACCTCGCTGCGCAGCAGATCCTGCCAGTCTTGCTCGCTTAAGGAGCTGAACTGCGGCGGCAGAGCCTGCTTGCCCTCGCTGCGGTACTCGGAGAAGAGGCGGGGGTTCCGCCTATCGGGATCCACTGTCAGGACGGCCACCGCACTGGCTTGCAGACGCTGGCCCAGGCCGACGACGGCTTGCTGGAGAGCCTGCGGCAGCTCCGCCGGGTTGTAAAGCGAACGGCCCACCTGCTGCACAAACTCTTGCTCGTCGGCCAACTGGCGGATGCGGCGATCCAGATTTTCCAGGGGGGCGGCTAAGGCCAGCCCATTGGCGGCGGCGGCCACCAACTGGCGCTCCACAGCTTGCCAGGTGCGGGGCACATCCGATTGCACCCAAATGAACCCCAGCAGATCTTTCTCCAGCAAGATGGGGGCGGCCAAGGCCGCCTGGGCCCGCAACTGCTGCATCAGCTTGAGGGGGATCTCGGAGCGGGTCGTCCCTGTGCCGCCTACCACCACCTGGCCATCGGCGAGGGTGTAGTACATATCTCCCAACTCCCGCAGCGAAAGGCCGCCATCTCCTGGCGACGCTGCTCCTGCTTTGGCCTCTTTGGACATGGGGGCAGGAGTAGGTGGCTGGCTGGGTCTAGAGGCGCTTCCATGGGGAACAAACCGCCCCCGGCTGCGCTCGTGCCAGTACACCTGGATATGGACGGCGCCCAGGCAAGTCTGCAGCTCCTGCCTCACCAGGCTGACCCGTTCCTGCAGGGATCCCGCCTGGCATATCGCCGTTCCCAGCCTCAGGAGCGAATCCTCAAGGCGTTTTTCGCTCTGCTGCCTCCAGGCATTTTCCAGCTCCTGCAAAGAGGCGGCCAACTGGCCCAGCAAAATCCCCAGGAGCGCTTTCTCTTCCTCGCGGGTGGTAACCCCCCACATCTGGGATCCCAGCATCAGGATCCCCAGGCAGCGCCGCCGCCCTGCTGCTGAAAAGGGGTAGATGAAGCAGCCTTGGATCCCGCCCAGGCGCCTGGCTTCCCGCTGCCAAAGGCCCATGCGCGGCTCCTGGGAAAGATCGGGCACGCTGATGGGCCGCTGCTCGATCACCACCTGCTCCAAGATCTCCCCCGGCTGCAGGGGATGCACCCCTCGCAAGAGAGTTGGCTCCTCCACAAGGCTAAACCCTCCCTGACCCAGCAACTGGTGATTTTGATAGTCATAAAAGGCCAGCCAGATCAGCGGCGCCCCAAACACCGCCTTGACATACTCCAGCGTGAGCTGAATGAGGGCATTGGCATCGCTCTGCTCCCGCATCTGTTGCAAGGTTGCCTGTAGGGCAACTAGGGGAGAGATGGCCCCAGCTCCACTGGAAGAATAGGGGGAAGGAGGTTGAACCATGGCCCGACGTGGGTTATGCAGGTTTCTGCAGAGGGAAAGCGGCCGCAGCTTTCTCTTGGCCCACCTTAGCCATGCCGTTACTTGGGCGTCAGCCCCTCTCCCAGGAAAGGGGAAGCCCCTCTTGAAAATGGGGCTGCTGGGGAACCTAGGCCCTTTTCAAGGAGCTGGGAGCCGGGACCCGCGCAGTTTGGAGGTGTTGGTGACCAAGCTCTGCACAAAGCGTTGCAAGCGCTGGCGTAGGTTTTCGTCCTTGAGGTTGCCCTGCTCATCGAAGGCGCTCCAAGCCCGACCAATGGCAATCTGCTCCGGGATCGCCCAGCCATGCACCCACCGCACAATTAAACGCATCTGGTTGAGGGTATTGCTGTTGCTCTCACCGCCCAAAACGCTGATCAGCCCGAAGACCTTGCCCTCTAAGTGTTCAAAGCTCAAGAGATCGAGAGCATTCTTCAGGCTGCCGCTGATGCCGCCGTGGTACTCAGGGCTAGCCAGGATGATCCCATCGGCCCGCTTCATTGTTGCCCGCAAAACCTCCACGTCGGGATAGTCCGGGTAGGATTCCGAACCATCGGCAAAGGGCAACTTCATTTGCCGCAGGTCGAGGATGTGCAAGAGAAGCCTCAACCTCTCAAACTCGCGCCGCACCACCTCTAGCGCCTGATAAGTCAAAGAATTGGGCCGCAAGCTGCCGCCGATGGCCACGAAACAAGCTCCAGAGGCTTCAGCCATGACGGCTTGCCAATCGACAGTAGGGGCTTGCAGGGTTGAAGGAGACATAAGCCAGGCTCCTGAGCAGACATTAGTTATGCTTCAAACAATCATAACTCATACTAAATCTGCATTGTAAAGATTTCTTTAGCCGTCTTGCTGAATAAGGCTGACGCATTGCCGAAGCGTCGCGCAGCGATAACAGCCGGATTCTGCTTCGGAGCTGGGATCTGGATATCTCCCAGCAGGGGAAGCTGGGGCCAGCGGATTACATGTAGCAGGTTGGAAAAATCATCTCGCCAGAGGGGATCCCCAGCTTGGGGCAAAAGGGGCTGCCAGGGATCCCAGTCTTGCCGGCCACCAGGGCTTTTGGCCATCAGCACCCAGTGGGAAGGGGCTAGCCCTGCCCGGCGCTGGGCGGCGGTGAGCTCTTCATGGGCTTGCTGCCAGGCGGGAAGCCGCAATGCTCTTGCCAAGGCGGCCAGCACTGGCGCCAAGTCCAGGTGGCGGTTGGTGATGTTAAAGAGCAGCCAGCCCTGGGGCTTGAGCTTGCGGAGGTAGAGGGTCAGGGCCTCCTGGGTAAGCAGATGCACCGGCACGGCGTCGGAGCTGAAGGCATCTATCACCATCAGGTCGTAGCTGCCATCGGGGATCCCTTGCAGGCGGAGCCGGGCATCGCCCAAGATCACCCGCACCTGCGCCCGCCGGCTGGCCCAATCGAGATAGGGGAAGTAGCGGCCCGCCCAGTCGGCCACGGTGGGATCCAACTCGAAAAACGTCCACTCATCCCCTGGCTCGGCGTAGGCGGCCAAGGTGCCGATCCCCAGCCCCAGCACCGCCACCTGGGCCGGAGAAGAGGGCGGCTGCGCCCGCCACCGCTGGAACACCTGACCCACCGGCCCCTCGCGGGAAAAATAGGTGAGCGGCTCCAGGGCCTTTTGGGGATCCAGGTTTTGGCTGCCGTGCAGGGTGGTGCCGTGGAGCAGGCTGCGGAAGGATCCGTCCTCAGCGTGGTATTCCACAATCCGGTGGAGGCCAAAGGCGCTGCGCTCCTCGGCCACCACCTGGAGCCCCGGCGGCAGCCAGGTTTGTCCTAGCAGCAACACTAGACCCATCCCTGTTCCCACCCAGCGCCTTCTGCTGCCTTCTCCTACAGACCCCAGAAGGGCCATCCCCAGAGCCAAGCCCCCAGCGGCTCCAAGGCGAAAGAGCGCCTGAGGACGAAAGCCCAACAGCAACAAAGGCAAGAGCAACCCCAGCCCTAGCGACAGGCCCAGCCGCCCTCCCCGTGCCGCTAAGGCCGCCAGCGACACCCCCAAGAGCAGGGGGTACTCCAGTAAGGTCTCAAACATCTGCGGCGCCAGCAAAGCGGAGAACAGCCCTCCCAAGCTGCCTCCCACAGCCAGCCACAGGTAAAACTGCGTCAACTGCTGGGCGGGTGGACGGGATCTGGCCAACTGACTGTGACAGGCCCAGCTCACCAGGCCAAAAGCCCCCAGATGTAGCGGCAACACCCAAAACCAAGGTCTCGCCCAGCCCAGAACCTGGGCCCCTAGCGCTCCACAGGCCAGCAGAGCCGTTGTCCCTAAAGCCAAGTCATTGGGGTAGAGGCCGCCGAAGGCCAGTATGAAGGTCATGAGGTAAAGGCTCAGGGGAACGGCCCACAGCAGGGGCACCGCCGCCACGTCGGTGGTCAAGAGGGTGGTGGCCGCCACCAACAGGCCCGCCGGCAAAAAGGCCCAGCCGGCCCAGCGCCAACGCTCCCGCCAGGAGACGGGGGGGATCTCCTCCACGGGATCTCCCCTCGGGAAAGTCACCTCCCGCCCGTTCAGCATGAGCCCCACCCCACCCAGCAGCACCAGCGCTGCGACCAGAGCGTAGGATCCCGTCCACAGGTGGGTTTGCCCCGACAGAGACAACCGCGGCTCCAAGAGCAGCGGATAGCCCAGCAGCCCCGCTAGGCTGCCGGCATTGCTGGCCACGTAGAGCCCGTAGGGATCCCTTTTCGCCTCTCCCAGCGCCCGCTGCAGCAACGGCGTCGTCCCCGACAGGAGAAGCAAGGGTACTCCCGCCCTTGCTGTCAAGTCAGCCAACAGAGCTAGGGAAGGGAAGACCCCTTCCAGTTGGCCAGGGATCCCAAACTGAAAGGGCAAAAACTTCAGCCCCGCCAGCAGGAGGATCCCGTGCAGCAGCACGCCCCAGCCGGGAGCGAGCCCTCGCCCCAGCCGGTCTGCCCACAGGTAGCCCAGCAGCAAAGCGAGCTGGAAAAAGACCAGGCAGGTATTCCAAACCAGGGGGGATCCCCCCCAGAGCGGCAGCAGCAATTTGCCCACCAACAACTGCCCCCAAAAAAGGCAAAAGGCGCTGCCGAACAACGTGAGGCCAACCAGCAAAACCACAGCCGTGCCCCCAACCCCTGGCTGTCAGTTCTAAGAAGCTTGGATGCCGGTGCTGGATTCAGGGGCGGATCCCAGCAGCCGCGAACCTCCGCCCGCCCAAGGGAAGTTGCAAACCCAGCTCAGCGGCTCATCACCTGTAGGGGAAAGCGTTCGGCCAACTCCCCTTCCACCTTGGGTAGCCATTCTTCTTGGAACACCCACACCTGGCCCTGCTGCACGCGGCCATCCGGGTTTTGTGTTAGCTCCAGCCAATAGACAAACTGATCCCCCCGCAGCACCACGCCTTGGGTGGCCAGGGCAAGACTGTAGCCGGGATTGTTGGCCAAGGCTTCAGGGGCCGGGTAGCGGATCACCTCCACCGCCCGATCCAAATCGGCGGCGATCTCCGGCCCGTAGATCTCGCGAATGGCTTGGAAAAGATCCTCTGCCGTCAGCCCTTGCGGGCGAAAGAAGGTCATGCGCTCCGAGCGAATCGTCTCCCGATCCAGCGGGTTGATGATCCGGCCCGGCGGGGCCACCGAGGCCAAAAAGGTAAATCGGGATCCATCCGGCTCCACGCGGTGAATGTTCAAGGTTTCGCCCGGGCGGGGCCGCAGCACAGGATTATTTCTCACCCAGGCCGCCGCTTGATCCGGCGATTGCCCAGGGATCCCCCATGCCGCCGATGGAAGGCCCACCACTGCCCAGCAGGCTATGGCCAAACCGATTGCGTCAGCGGGACGGAGTCCTTTCGCGTCGTCGGGACGCAGTCTTCTACCCCGGCCCGACAAAGTCCTTCCCCAGCTCGCGCCCAGGATTGGCCACGGATTACAATGCACCTTCTCAATCCTCCGGACAAACAAGACAAAATGCAAAACGAAAGGCGAAAATAATGTCCACAAAAAGCTAGAAGTTAACAGGCGGGCGTAGACAAGGCGACGTTTACCTCGGAGCGCACCCCGCTCTACCCATGTCTAGTGTATCTGGAGAGCGCAGCGGGATCGTTGCGCCTCAGCGCGAGCATTGCGGCCAATAGTGGCAAGGAGGCTTTGGCGAAATCCCCAAATCTCCGGGGTCACATCCCGCAAAACGTAAAAGATACCTTAAGATTAACGGTAAGCAAATCTCACACGCATCAGGTCAGCACCTCAGGAGGTAACCGATGGCTCTCGTTCCCATGCGGATCCTGCTGGATCATGCCGCCGAACATGACTACGGCATTCCGGCTTTCAACGTTAACAACATGGAGCAGATTCAAGCAATCATGCAAGCTGCCCATGAAACCAACAGTCCAGTCATCCTGCAAGCCTCTCGAGGGGCGCGCAAGTATGCGGGCGAGCACTTTTTGCGCCACCTGATCCTGGCGGCAGTGGAAACCTATCCCCACATTCCCGTCGCCATGCACCAAGACCACGGCAACAGCCCCGCCACCTGCTACTCCGCCATCCGCAACGGCTTCACCAGCGTCATGATGGATGGCTCCCTCAAAGAAGACGCCAAAACGCCGGCCAGCTATGAGTACAACGTGGCCGTTACTGCCGAGGTGGTGAAGGTGGCCCACGCTGTCGGCGTGAGCGTGGAAGGAGAACTGGGCTGCCTGGGATCCCTGGAGACAGGCCGCGGGGAAGCAGAAGATGGCCACGGCGCTGAAGGGGCCCTCAGCCACGACCAACTGCTCACCGATCCGGATCAAGCCGTGGACTTTGTGGAGCAAACCCAAGTGGATGCGCTGGCTGTGGCCATCGGCACCAGCCACGGCGCCTACAAGTTCTCCCGCAAGCCCACGGGCGACATTCTCGACATGGAGCGCATCGCCGAGATCCACCGCCGCCTGCCCAACACCCACCTGGTGATGCACGGTTCCTCGTCGGTGCCCAAGGAGCTCATCGACATCATCAACCAGTACGGCGGCTCCATTCCCGAAACCTACGGTGTGCCGCTGGAAGAAATTCAGCGGGGCATCAAAAACGGAGTGCGCAAAGTTAACATCGACACCGACAACCGTCTGGCCATCACGGCTGCGGTGCGCCGCGCCCTGGCCGAGAATCCGAAGGACTTTGATCCCCGCTCTTTCCTCAAGCCTTCTATCAAGGAAATGCAAAAAGTGTGCGCCGAGCGCTACATCGCCTTCGGCTGTGCCGGCCACGGCACCAAAGTCCCGGTGGTTACCCTGGACGAGATGGCGGCCAAGTATGCTTCTGGCGCTTTGGCGGCTCAGGTGAAGAAGACGGTTGCGGTCTAGCCCTCACACCCAGCCGCTGCAGCCCAAAGGTTCTAACTCAATATCGACAGGTGAGGGGATCCTTTGTGGATCCCCTTTTGCTTTGGAGGAACTTGATGCGTTTTGCCGGTCAGGCAGCTTTTGCTACAGAAGGTTTGTCCGCTTCGACTTGCTGGTTCAGCAACGCCAAAGTCAGGCGATCCAGCATTTCCAAGTCGGCCTCAGAGTAGCGCCGCTGAAAGAGCAGCTCGTTGATGAGGTTTTCTTGCTGCAAACTGAGAAAGCCGCTGCGGAAAACTTGCTCCACGATTGCTTCGATACTAAGGGCCGGAGCAACAGGGAGAGAATTCAAAGAAGCATTCATGGTCGTTTCCGTTTGAGAGGGTTCGTTCGAGAGTTCCCGATTACTTGTGCCGAGGAACGAGATAGCGCTGCTCGATCTGCTCCCTCCAGGAACGGGCGACCTCAGTCTGCAGCTTGTCTACAGCAGAAGCATCGTCCTGCCACTTGAGGGAAACCCCCAGTAGCTCCCCCATGGGAAAGTGCTCGCTCAGCAACGCCGCCAAGCGGTAAGTACGGTAATCTAGCGTTAGATCTACACCAGCTTGCATCTGTATTTCCTCCGCATTTCCAACGTTTACGTCCCCATCATAGCCCAAATATCCGTAAAAAAACGGAAAACACCGAGAATCCACGTACGCGATTTCTAGGATTTTTCTACGCCATTTGGCGGATAGCGGCGGGGATCCCACGGAGCTGTGGGGTGAGTTCAGGGATCCCAGCTCAGCAGAGCCGCGGTTGCGGCGGCCAGGGTGGCGGCGTTGAAGGGCTTGCTGGTGAGGTCATTGGCTCCCAGCCGAGCAAAGAGGCAGCCCGGGCATCCCTGATCCCAGGAGTTCTCTGGATTACAGGGATCCCCTCCATTGCCGCCCGGAGGTCGGAACCTAGTCGGCGTCTTCGTTGCTCACAAAACCTGGGTTGTCCGGGGATCCACTGGGTGCGGGCGATTCCAGGGCGTGTTTGAGGGCATGCCAGGCCAGGTTGGCGCACTTGATGCGTACCGGGAACTGGGCAACTCCCTTCATGGCATTGAGGGAGCGGTACTCCCGCGGAAACTCTTCGCCGCCGCGCATCATGGCCTGGAAGCGCTCGACCAACTGCAGCGCTTCGGGGATGGTGCGCCCGCGCACGGCATCGGCCATAAGATCGGCAGAAGCCAGGGCAATGGCGCAGCCCTCTCCCTCAAATTTGATATCGGCAATCCGCTCCTGGCCGGGATCCAATTGCAAGGTGAGGTCGATGGTGTCGCCACAGGAGGGGTTATGGCCGCGTTGGCGACGATGAACCGGATCGACCCTGCCGAAGTTGCGGGGCTTTCTGTAGCGTTCCAGGATGACTTGCTGATAAAGTCCGCGCAGGTTGTCGAGAGGCATTGTCGTTCCCGCTTGGTCGCTGCTTGGGCCAGAGCCCTATCCCCACCCTCCAGGGGCTACGGCTCCTTCCGGCCAATCTGGCTAGGCCCAAGCTAACTAACTTAATCTTAACCCTGTTCTCTGGGCTGCAACGGCGGGGCAAGGCAGGGCCTCCTCATCTCCCAGATCAAGCGGGTGGATTTCGACGGCTGCCCCGCCCAGTTCTGCCGGAACCTGCTCCCTCCACCGGCAGCAGGGTAGGTCTTGGGCGGGGGCTGGCGGCCTTTTTCGCTGACCAGCAGGGCAACACGCCCAGGTGCCCAAAGTAGCTGCGAGAGGCCGGGGGCCTCCAAGGCAAGTCCTAAAAAAGCCAGTTGCAGTAGAGTCTAACGGTGCCGTTTGGGACGGAAGAGGTGGGCGTGGTCAGGGCTGTAGAGCCGCGAGCGGGCCGAGCCGGCTCCTGCCAAGCCCCGTAGGGCGGGACTGATGAGGTAGAGCACGGTGCGCTCTAGGCCGGCTTGCCGGGTGAGGGCCGCCATCTCCGCCAGGGATCCCAGCCAGATCCGCTCGTCCGGCCAGCCCAGACGGTAGCAGATGGCCACAGGGGTATCGGCGGGATAGTGGGTCATTAGATCCGCCTGGGCCTGTTCCACATGGCGGGCGCTCAGATACAGACACAAAGAGGCGCGGTGGGCCGCCAGGCTGGCCAGGGCTTCTGCTTCCGGCACGCGCGTCCGACCGCTGGCGCGGGTGAGGATGACCGTCTGCACCAGCTCCGGCACCGTTAGCTCCACCTGCAAACGGGCGGCTGCCAGTTGAAAGGCGCTCACCCCCGGCACGATCTCAAAGGGGATCCCGGCCTCCGCCAGCCGAATCAGCAACTCGTGCAGAGCGCCGTAAAGAGACGGATCCCCATCCTGCAGCCGCACCACCCGCCGCCCCGCCTTAACCCGCTCCACCATCTGGGGCAGCAGCGTTTCCAAGGTGAGGGAGCGCGTGTCGATGGCCTCCACGTCGGGGCGACAATGGGCCAGCAGCCCCTCCGGCACCAAAGAGCCGGTATAGAATACTACATCTGCTTCTGAGAGTACTCTCTGGCCGCGCAGGGTAATCAGCTCGGGATCCCCAGGGCCGGCGCCGACAATGTGCACCGGCCAGTAGGACGAAGTCGGTTGGCTCATCGGGTTTCTTCCCATCCTAGCAGCAGAGGGCTACCCCCGAGGATGGGATCCCCTGCAGGCTCTGTCCCTTGACCTGGCCTGTATTATGTGTAGTACAATAGAATACAGGCTGCCTGGGCAGAGGGTTGCGCGCTTTTGCGTGCCACGGGCGAGCAGGGAGGACATGGGAGTTGTAGCGCAGCGGCTGGATGCCCGCGGGATCCCAGGGGTGGATCATGGGGTTGTGCTGAGGTTGGCGATGCCCTTGGCGCTCAGCGCTGGCATTCAGGCGCTGATGGGCATAACCGACACCTGGTTTATCGGCCAGATCTCCAGCCAAGCCTTGGCCGGGATGAACGCCGCTTGGTTGCCCACCCAAGTGGCCTTGACCCCTTTCATGAGTCTGGGGCGAGCAGTGCAAACCTTGGTGGCGCAAACCTACGCCGGCGGAGATCCGAAGGGGGCCTCTCGCTATGCCTGGTCGGGAGTTGAGCTGGGGTTGGGCCTATTGCCCCTTTGTGGCCTCTTGTCGCTGTTGGGGAGCTTGCTGTATTCAGGGCTGCCCCTGCCGGCGGGGGTGGCGGAGCAAGCGGCAGATTATTGGCAAGTTCGCGTTTGGGGGGGATCCGCTCTCTTGGGCAGCTTTGCCTTGGCGGGTTTTTTTAACGGCATTGGTTGCACCTGGATCACCCTGTGAGTGGCTGGAGCGTGCTGTTCAACGGCATCCTCAATGCCCTGTTCATTTTCGGCCTGGGCTGGGGGATTGCCGGAGCCGCCTGGGGCACGATCCTGTCGGAATACGGGGAGCTGGCCCTTTACCTGCTGCTGTTTCTCTCGGCCTGGATCCAGCGCGACTACGCTACGCGGCAAACCTGGCTTTTGGCTCACAAGTCCCTGCGGCCCTTGCTGCGGCTGGGCCTGCCGATGGGGATCTACGCTTTGGCGGACATGAGCTCTTTCACGGTGTTTCAGTTGCTGCTGGGCCAGTTGGGGGCTGTGGAGGGGGCAACGGCCCACCTGTGTCTGATGTTGTCTCGCTTTGCCTATTTGCCGGCCCTCGGCTTGGAACAGGCGGCAACCGTCCTGGTGGGCCAGGCCGTTGGCGCCGGGCAGCCGGCTTGGGCGATGCGCTTGGGGAATGCGGTGATAGCCTGGACGGTCGGCTACATGGCCGTGATCGGCGGCGGGCTGGCGCTTTTTAGAGAAGCCTTGCTCGGCCTGTTCGTGGCCGGGACAGATGCCAACGCCGCGGCGATTGTGGAGTTGGGGGGGAGGCTTTTGCAGATCATCGCGGTTTCGTTTCTCTTCGATGGCATCAACTTCTCTGCCGCGGGATCCCTGCGCGGCGCGGGAGACGTGCGGGCCCCCATGGCGATCATGCTCGGGATGAGCTGGCTCTTTTTCTTGCCTTTGGCGCAGATGCTGATCTTTTCCCACAGTTGGATCCCCTTCCTGCCGGGGTTGGGATGGGGGGCTGTGGGGGGCTGGTTGGCCATGCTGATCTATGTCGCCGGCTTGGCCGGCCTGTTGCTCAGCCGCTGGCGCAGTCGGGTGTGGCAAAAGGCGGCTCTGCGTCAGGGCCATCGCCATAGTGAGTTGAGCTAGCGCGCCAGCTCAAGGCGCTGCTGGAGAATTTGCTCGGCCAGCACCAGATCCCAGGGGGTGGTTAACTTCAGGTTAGACTCCTCCCCTTCCACGATGTAAACCGGCCAACCCAGCTTCTCGAATAGGGCTGCGTCATCGGTTACCTGCCACCCCTGGGCCAGCGCCTCCCGATGGGCTTGCCACAACAGCGACAGGCGAAACCCCTGCGGCGTTTGGGCTGCCCACAGCCGGCTGCGCTCCGGTGTCGATTGGATTTGGATCCCCTTGGGGCCGGTCTCGGTGACCTTGATCGTGTCCTTGACGGGGATCGCCGCGATGAGACCATCCACCTGCTGCAAAGCAGCACTACAGCGATCGAATAACTTAGGGGTAGCCAGGCAGCGGGCCCCATCGTGGATCAACACCCGCTCTACTGTTCCCAGGTTATAGAGATACTCAACCCCCCTGTAAACCGACTCCTGCCGCGTCGCCCCCCCTTGTAAAAGCTGCACCGGCGTGGACAGATCCATTGCCGCCAGGATCTGCTCGATGGCCGGCCAATCGCCGGGTTGGGAGAGAATGCCGATCCACTCGATGGAGCTGGCTCGATCCGCAGCCTGCAACGTCCAAGCCAAAATTGGCTGACCCAAGAGCGGCAGCAACAGCTTATTGACCGCAGCTCCCATTCGCTTGCCGCTGCCAGCCGCCGGGATCAGAAGGTGCATGGGATCCAAAAGCGCATTCAACCGGATCCCAGTGTACTGCTTGAGGTCAACAAGCCACAAAAGAGAGGGCCAGACCTGACCCCCTCTCTTGATTTTCAGTCCCGTGTCGCTCAGATCCGACAGCCTCCCGTCGAACCGAGCGCAACAGCTCAAGCTCCCTCCACCTCGGTGGCAGCAGTAACGAAGTCAGGGTAGGCTATGTTGCCGTGCTCGCCCACATCCAAACCGGCAATCTCTTCCTCGGCGCTGACGCGCAAGCCAACAGTTACCTTGAGGATTAAAAACAGGATTAGACAGGTGATGAAGGGCCAGAAGAAGAGAGCGAGAGCGCCTACCACCTGCACGCCGAACTGTGCCCAGGTAACCTCTGAATTGGCGTGAGCAAACCAAGGGATCCCTGCTGCCAACACCCCCCAGATACCACAGGTGCCATGCACGGAAACCGCGCCCACTGGGTCATCAATTTTCAGCGCCGTATCCAAAATCACCGCGGAGAGCACCACGAGGATTCCGGCCACCGAGCCAATGATCAAGGCCCCCAGCGGATGAACTGTATTGCAAGGGGCAGTGATGCCCACCAAGCCCGCCAGCACCCCGTTGGCGACAAAGGTCATATCCGGCTTGCCAAAATGAACCCAAGAGGTGAACATCGCCCCAATTGCTCCAGCCGAAGCTGCCAGCAGCGTATTCATGGCAATCCAGCCAATATCGACAGAGGCTGCAGTGGTGGA